>Ga0183099_1000081_pt1 | contig 97517 bp, 83 predicted proteins | sample Biomet1_FD_127788 | JGI IMG/M metagenome (GOLD analysis project Ga0183099, IMG submission 127788) | Microbial communities from bioreactor (seeded with anoxic lake sediment) at LBNL, California, USA - Biofuel metagenome 1 | ecosystem: Engineered > Bioreactor > Anaerobic > Unclassified ...
GAATAACGGCTATTCCAACAGTTTGTTTACCTGGGTCGGATGGGACAACTTCAACACCATCTTCAACTGGCAGGTAGGAGGAACCGGCTACAGCGCCGCCTTTGGCGAGATTCTCGCTTGGACCCTCATGTGGGCCTTCTTCGCGACCTTCTCGAACTATTTCCTTGGCATGCTCGTCGCCATCATGATCAACAAAAAAGGCATCAAACTCAAAAAGGTTTGGCGCACCATTTTGGTTCTCACCATCGCGATTCCCCAATTCATCTCCTTGCTCTACGTCTCCCGTATGTTCGCCAATAACGGCATTATCTTAACTTGGCTCCGGAACGCCGGAATGGTCAGCGACACCTTCTCGTTCTTTGGCCTCAACACCGATCCTTCCGTACCACGGTGGGTGGCCATCATGGTCCCGCGCTTAACCGTCATCGTCATCAACATCTGGATCGGTATCCCCTACCTCATGTTGATCGCCACCGGCATTTTGATGAACATTCCGGCCGACCTCTACGAATCGGCCAAAATCGACGGGGCCAGCTCTTGGCAGCAATACACCAGGATCACCCTGCCCTACATGCTCTTCGTAACCGGGCCATATCTCTTGACGAGCTTTATCGGCAACATGAATAACTTCAACGTTATCTTCCTGCTCACCGGTGGCGCGCCTGACAACCCGGCCGCCAGCGGCGCTTCGGGCTCGGTCGGCTACACCGACTTGCTGATCACTTGGCTTTATAAGATCACGACCGGAGCTCAATCCGAATACTACATGGCTTCCGTCATCGGCATCTTGGTCTTCGTGGTCATTTCCGTTATCTCCTTGGTTGTTTATAACCTGATGCCGTCGACCAAGAACGAGGAGGATTACCAATGAACACCGAAAAAGAAGCGGTCGTGGTCGCCGAAACGACAATGGACCCTATCGTCCTGCCTCCGAAAAAGCATATGGGTATGAGGACCAAAAACCGCATTGGCAATACCCTCATCTATATCCTTCTGATCCTCATGTCGATCGTCTGGCTATTCCCCTTCGTTTGCATCATTTTGCAATCCTTCCGCACCGAATCGACGATGATGACCGGTTATATCATCCCGAAAGTGTGGGGGTTTGATAACTACGTCAATCTTTTTACCACGACCGAATTCCCCCGCTGGCTTCTTAACACCCTGATTATCTCTTTGGCCACCGCCGTCATGCAAAGCGTCATGATTCTCTGCATGAGCTACACGTTGTCGCGCCTTAGGTTTAACGGACGCAAGTTCCTCATGAAGTTCATGCTCGTGCTCGGCATGTTCCCGGGCATGCTCACCATGATCATTCTTTACCGGGTCCTCGCCGACCTCGGCATGACCATGAGCAACTCCATCCCCGGACTCATTCTCGTCTACGTCGCCTCTTCAGGCATGGGCTATTACATCTCGAAAGGCTTCTTCGACACGATTCCGAAAAGCCTTGACGAAGCGGCCCGCGTCGATGGCGCGACCAGAGCCCAAGTCCTCTTTAAAGTCATTCTTCCTCTCTCCAAACCGATCGTCATCTATACGATTCTCACGGCCTTCATGGGCCCCTGGGGCGACTTCGTCTTTGCCGCTTACGTCGCCTTCAATAACCGCGAGGGCATGAACGTCGCCGTCGGCTTACAGAGCATGATCAACACCCCGTCTGGCATCAACGCCAACTACACGATGTTCTGCGCCGGAGGCGTGGTCGTGGCGATTCCGATTACCCTGCTATTCCTATTCCTACAGAAATACTATGTCGAGGGCGTCACTGGTGGCGCCGTGAAAGGCTAGGAGGACAAAGCAATGGCTACAGTACAACTGACTCACGTCAAAAAGGTCTATACGGGCAAAGTGACGGCCGTATACGACTTCAACCTCTCCATCAAAGATAAGGAGTTCGTGGTTTTCGTCGGACCTTCCGGCTGCGGCAAGTCCACCACTCTCCGCATGGTGGCGGGCCTAGAGGACATTACCGATGGCATCGTTCAAATCGATGGGAAGATCGTCAATGACCTCCAACCGAAAGACCGTTTTGTCTCCATGGTCTTCCAAAACTATGCCCTTTATCCCCACCTGACCGTCTTCGACAACATCGCCTTCCCGCTCCGTCTCATGAAGCAGGTGGTGAAAGTTCCGCTGACCGACAAGGAAAAGGAAAGCCACAAAGTCAAGATCGCTTCGTTCGATAAGAGCATCGCCATCCTGAATAAGAAGATCGTAGACGAGAAGGTGGCCGCGAAACGTCAGGAGGCTTTGGCCTACATTGACGAACAAAAGCGCCCCTTAAGCAAAAAACTGACTGAAGAAACAGATCCCAAAGCCAAAGCCAAACTCGAAAAGAAACTGGAAGACCTCGAGTACGATCGCCTCAAAGCCGTTTATCCGATCGATGCGGAACGCCGCCTCAAAGCCATTACTGACGAGCGGACGGCTTTGGCCGCCGAACTCGCCTCAGGAGAAAAGGTCGAGCGCCGCAAGATGAGCAACGATCAGATCTTCGAAAAGGTCACCGCCGTCGCCAAAACCCTTGGCATCACGGACTATCTGACCCGCAAACCCCGCGCCCTTTCCGGAGGCCAACGCCAACGCGTCGCCATCGGCCGCGCCATGGTCAAAGACTGCAAGGTCTTGCTCATGGACGAACCGCTGTCCAACCTTGACGCCAAACTCCGCAACCAGATGCGCGCGGAAATCATCCTTCTTCGCAAGAAAATCGACACCACCTTCATTTACGTCACCCACGACCAGACCGAGGCCATGACCTTAGGCGATCGCATCGTTGTCATGAAGGACGGCCTCATCATGCAGGTCGGCACGCCTCAACAGGTGTTCGACTTCCCGGAGAACCTCTTCGTCGCCGAATTCATCGGCGCCCCGAAGATGAATACTCTCAAATGCTCCCTCGTTAAGGAAGGCGCGAAGTATTACGTCAATCCTTTCGGAGCGAAGATCGAAGTGACTGGCGAAAAGGCTCTCACCCTCGCGAAACGGAAAGTGGAGACCCGGGAGATTATCCTTGGCGTCCGCCCCGAGCATATCGAGATCGTTCAAGAAGCCGCTCCTAATGCCATCCACACCACTCTGCAGGTCAACGAAATGATGGGTAGCGAGTTCCACCTCCACCTCATCACCGATGACGGCACGCCCCTCATCGTCCGCACTCCGACCATCCAGTTGAGCGACAAGCAGAAGGGTGAACTCGTTTACGGCAAATCCGTTTACCTCACCTTTGGCGGTCAAGCGATGCACTTCTTCGACGCCAAATCGACCTTCTCCCTCCTCGTGGATCAACCCGAGAATTTGATGAAAAAGCCCGTTTAACCGATTCTAGTTAAGAATTGCCACCGCGAGCCAAACGTTCCGGTGGCTTTTTTGTGTTTAGGTTTCATGCCACGGCAAAATAAGGTAACCTTATTTCATGAAAAGAAGAACGCTTCTCGGATTAGCAACTTCTCTTTTTCTTGTGTCTTGCGTCTCTCCTTCCTCTTCGAAGGGTCAGGAATCTTCTTCCGCCAGCGTTTCCTCGTCAGATCAAGTATCTTCCTCTAATCAGGCTTCTTCCTTTACCCCAGGCTCTTCTTCCAGCCAAGGATCTTCCTCTAACCCATCCTCTTCCGAAGATGCCTTCCCGACCGACGCCTATGGGGATTATTACCAAAACTGTCTTTCCTGGAGTGATGGGGCCGACCTGAAGGCCAAGCTAATGATCACCCTCCAGAATGGGTTTACCTCCATAACCTACGATGGCAATTGGGCCACCATCCAAAAAGCCGATCAAACCCTCGACAATCTGGATGCCATCGATCAGATCTATAGCGAAGACCCCATCCGGAAGACCTATACCAAGGGCTTCATCCAAACCGGATACGACCGGGAGCATTGCTTTGCCAAGACCTTAATGGGTTACACCGACACCTCGGTTTTGGGGCCGGCCACCGATTTCCATAACCTCTATGCCTCCTGGACGACTGCCAACAATTCTCGGAACAACAAGAATCTCGGAGACGTGGCCAACCCCACCGGGACCATAGGTGTCAATAAGTTCGACGACACCACCTTCGAACCCGGCAGCCTTAGCGACAAAGGAAAAGAGTCTCGAGCTATCTTCTACATGGCCACCATGTGGTCGGGAAGCGAATACGGCCTTTATGTCCGCGATGAGGTTTGTTCGACTGGCGAAAAATGCCATGGCAACCTCAGCAACCTTTTGGAGTGGAACACCAACGAGGTCACGCGCGGAGAATACCAACACAACATCCGCGTTTACGAAGATCAAAAGAACCGCAATCCCTATGTCGATTACCCCGGATTGGTCGATTATGTGTTCGGCTCCAAAAAGGATCAGGCCGGATCTCTTGACGATCTCGAACCCACGATCCTGAAACTCGGAATCGTTTCGGAGACGACCGCAAATTACGCCATCAAAGACGTGAAATTCGACTACACGACTGGCGAAGCCTTCAACAAGACTGCCGACTTGACCGTTGTCCCAGTATCTCAAAACTACTCCGTTGGGGCAGCCCTCACGACCTTCACTCTCGCGGGGGTGACGGACGGAGAGACCTTCTCTACCCCCGAGAATAGGGCCGTCAGCGTCCTCGTGGGCGACCAAACGATCGTTTACACCATCTCCGTCACCAGCGACCCCCTGAGCGCTTGCGCTTGGTCCCACGCGTTCGCCAAAACCGACTTTACCACCGGAACCGTCGGTTCAGTCAATCAGGTGACCTTGGATGGCCTTTCCTTTACGACCTATATAAAGAACAGTGCCGTGACGAGCTTTACGAACAACTCATCCAAGGGACTTCAGGTCGGTACGTCTACAGTTTCTCCCCAAGAAATCGTCGTCTCATCGGCCTTGCCTTTTGCCTTCGGGTCCAAAACAGCCATCAACGCGGTCTACTTTGAGGGGAACATCGCCTCCAACACCACCGCCACCCTATCCGTGTCCGTCGGAGGAGTCGAAGCCTACCGCGGAACTATCTCCTATAGCGGAACCGTCGGAAAGGTGATCTATGGTCAAGCTTTGGCGACGCCGGCCTCGGGAATCGTCTCCTTTTCCTTCACCGGAATCACCAAAGCCATCTATATGTCGCGAATCGGCATCAATGTGGCCTAAAATGGGAGAGCCGTTTCACCTTAACCGTCATATAATTTAATAGTATGTTAACCCGACTCTCGATAACGAACCTCGCCATCATTGAGAACCTTGACGTCGCTTTCAAAGACGGTTTTACCGTCCTCACCGGCGAAACCGGAGCCGGCAAGAGCTTAGTCATCGATTCCTTGTCGCTCCTATTGGGCGCAAGAGCCTCCAGCGAACTCATCAGGGCTGGCGAAGATAGGGCCCTCATCAAGGGCGAATTCGAACTCCATAACGCCCAATTCGAAGCTTTCTTAGGCAAACTTAGCGTCCCTTTTGGCGATGGCCATCTCGAGATTGAGCGTATCATCGGCCGGAGCAAAAGCTCCATCAAGGTTAACGGAGTCCCGGTGGCCCTCACGGATTTACTCAAAATCGGGAAATTCCTCGCCGACATCCATAGCCAGTTCGACTTTGAGAAAATCCTGAACCCCGAGAATTACCTCGGGATCATCGATGGCTTGGCTTATGACTCGACCGCCCCTTACAAAAAGGAATACTCCGAACTATTAACCGCGTACCGCTCCGCCAAGAGCGACTACGAAGCCGTCCTTGAGACCAAAAAGAAACTCGACGCCAACCGCGACTTCTACCTTTTCCAATACAAAGAGCTCCAAGCGGCTCACTTAAGCAAAGGCGAGGAAGAGGAGATCACCTCCGAGATCTCGCTTCTAAAGAACTACGACGCCATCTATTCCTTGTCGCAGGAAGCCAATGGGCTCATCCACGACGATTTCCTCGACAAGCTTTATGAACTCGACAAGCTTCTAGCCAAGCTTTCGGCCTATCAGAAGCAATACCAGGAAATCCATGACAAGCTCGATGAAAGGTATTACGAAATCGAAGACCTTTTCGCGACGCTCAAAAAAGACTTCGAAAACATCGATTACGATCCCAATCGCCTCAATGAGCTCGAACAACGGGAAGCGGATTTGGCCTCCCTCAAACGAAAATACAGCAAGAATCTCGATGAATTGATTCTTTACCGCGACGAACTCGCCTCTTCGCTCGACGAGAAATCGGACTTTGAGGGTGGCCTCGCGGAGAAAAAGGCCGCCATGGACCAAGCATTCGCCCTTTGCCTCGAGAAGGGCAACGAACTCACCATGGTCCGGAAGAAAATCGCCAAGAACATCGAAAAAGAACTGGAGAGAAGCCTCTCTGATCTTCTTCTTAAAGCCCATTTCCAGGTGGCGTTTTTGCCCAACAACCCGGACGCCGGGGATGCCATCCTCCAAGAAGACGGACTCGATAGCGTCGACTTCCTGATCGAAACGAACGTCGGCGAAGGCCTCAAGAGTCTTTCCAAAGTTATCTCCGGGGGCGAAGCCTCCCGCATCATGCTGGCTTTCAAGGCCCTCTTCATCAAAGCCAACAAGATTTCCACGGTCATCTTTGACGAAATCGACACCGGCATCAGCGGCGAAACCGCCCAAGCCGTGGCGAGGAAGATCCGCGAGATCTCCCTGTCGAGCCAAGTCATCGCCATCACCCATATGCCGCAGGTGGCCTCTTTGTCCGACCACCACATCCTCATCAGCAAGGAAGTCAAAGGTCAAAGGACGTACGCCCACATGAAAGAACTGACCCTCGAAGAAAAGATCCGCCAAGTGGCCTACCTTATTTCCGGTGGCCAAATTACCGAGAAGCAGCTCGAGTACGCCCAAGAAATGGTCATGAATCGAAGCCTCTAGGCTTCAACATATCATTGTTTCGTTTCCGTCTTTTTGAGTCGCTTCTAAAGGTTAATGCTTCCAGCGTAAAACGCCACCGCCACCAGAGGAACCTCCGGCGCCTTTGCCAATGGCGAAAATGTCCCCAAAGAGCACTACTCCAAAAATGATGGCCGGAATCCCGAACTGATCCCAAAAGCCACCCATCGAGAAAGCGTATTCCAGTTTGCTTAAGGGTTTTGAGATGGCATAAGCCGGCCCATCGTAATGGATTAGATAATCGAGATAGCCTTCTTCGTCAAAAGGCGTCACTTCAATCCCATAGGCATCCGGGAGAACGTGAGCCAACACGTCCGAATAGACATGGGCTTGAGCGGTTTCCTCGTCGGCTCCGGCGGTCAAATCCTGATCGAGAATCTGGCCCATGGCCCCGGCGGTCAGATAAGAGTTCAGCCGATAACCGATTTCCACCGAAGTGTTGACGAGGGAGGGAATCCCAGAGTTGTCGTTCTCGTAGAAATAGGCGATGAGCAGGCCCATGTCGTTCTCGCCGATCTGCCATTTGCGAAACAAGGTGGTTTTGTTGTACTCGTCTTCGATCTGATCTTCCGAGGTAATGGGAAAAGTCGCCACGACGATTTGCAAACCCCCAACATCCGTACCTTTCGTTCGATTAAACACTTCCGTTGATTTCGTGAGGTAGAAGTCCATGGAAGCGCTCGAAAGGACGTTGGCGTAATCGCTAACGTAATACTCGGCGGAGGGGAGGGTATAATCCTGCGGGGAAAAAGCCAAAATCAGATAATAGACCCCGACTCCCAGCAAACCAAGTATCGAGAAGATCTGGACAGGACCACGCCTCATAAGAATCAGGAGGAGGCGGCAGAGGAAAGGGAAGGAAAGGAAATCACCGGCATTTCGGTGTCAGATTGGCTGACGGCCCAATAAAGCTTCGCGGAGGTAAAGCCAAACATCCCCGCGACCATATTGGTGGGAAAGAGGCGGATGGAAGCGTTATATGTCCGCACCGATTCGTTGTAATCTCTTCGGCTGACCACGAGTTTGTTCTCGGCTTCCGAGATCTCGTCCATCAAAATGATGAATCCGCTTTGGCTCAGGAAAGTCGGCTGATTGTCTTCGACCACCGCCAGCAGCGTATTGAACGCTCCCGTCTCCTCGGCGTCGCTCGCCGCGTCTGCTGTAGCGTAGGATCCGCGCACAACGGTGATGGCCGAGTAAATGGCGGTTTCTTGCCCAATCTGGCCATTGAGAGTATCCAATAGTTCACCAATCTTATCGTGACGGGCCTTGAGGTCGTTTTGCACCTGAGCATAAGTGCTATTGGTGGATTCGTCCGCTTTGACGATTGAATTGTACCCCGTGAGGACGATGATGCCAAAAACCAAACCGGCAACCAAAACAACGCCACCGCTCGTAAGGATTATTGCGTGTTTCATTGTGACCCTTTCCTGATTTTTATTTAATGGTCTAAAAAAATTATATGAACCCTTCTATGTACCGTCAATCGTTATATGGAAAAGTTGGACATCTGTGCCATTTTGCTAAGTGTTATGGCCTTTTTCCATTGTTAAACCATTTCATATTTCTTTTTTCTTGGCGCATTTTAGCGTCAATACAAACAAAGGGGTGACCAGGAAAACCTGGCATTTTTGCAATTCCATGCCTTGGCGTTAATCGGAAAAACGACCAAGAAAGCGTGGCAAATCAGAATAGGTTAATAGCTAGTAAGAAGTACTTAACCTAATCTTTTTTGACTGAACGGAAGCCGTGGGTGGCTCAATAAAACAATGAGGCCTTCTTCACTTTCCTCATTAAACAGTTTCCCACGCAAACAATGTTTTTCTCTTTTTCCTCTCTCGCTGGCCACCGGCATCAGCTTAAAAGCCACAGCAACTGTTAAAAGACAACGTTATAACCATTCCCCGAAACTTTTCTTCTTATTTGTAAACCAATTCTATTAACAAATAATTCTTATTAATTCACAAAGTTAAATAATATTGATTTCTCATTCGCTTAAGCGATAATAGGGACGGAGAAAATCATGATCAGTTTTGGAACGGGCGGTTTTCGGGGAATCATCGGAGACGATTTTACTAAGGAGAACGTCCAACTCGTCGCTCAAGGATTGGCCGAAATCGCTAAAAAAAGCGAGCCTTTGCGCCCCATCATTATCGGTTACGATAACCGTTTTATGTCGGATTATTTCGCCCGTTGGTTCGCCGAGACTTTGGCCGGTAACGGAATCAGGGTCTACCTCTACACCTCCCCGGTTCCTTCGCCAACGGTCATGTCCGCCACGAGAGACATGCATCACGACTTCGGCGTGATGATCACCGCTTCCCACAACCCGTTCTATTTTAACGGGGTGAAGCTATTCTTGGCTCAAGGGTTTGATGCCGACGTCGCCTTCACCAACCAACTCGAAGAGACGGTTAAAGCCGTTAAGGAAATCAAGTCTTTGTCCATCGTCGAAGCCAAACGCAAATGGCTTATTCAGGATTTTTCCAATACCAACATCTATCTTTCGCATATTCGGCGCTTTATCTCCCCGAAGATCAGCTCCAACCACGCCAAAATCATCTACGATAACATGTGCGGCGTCGGCGTCGTGGGTCTCCGACCTCTCGCCGAGATCTTCAAAATCAAACAGTTTGACATCGTCCACGAAGAGCATGACGCCTTCTTCAGTTTCAATCTGCCCAACCCCACCGAAGCGGCCCTTTCGGGGGAATTCCGTTCCAAGGTGCTGGAGGGCGGCTATGATTGCGGCCTTGCCACCGACAGCGATGGCGATCGCCTTGGCATCATCGACGAAAAAGGCAATTACGTATCCAATAATGAGATTCTGGCCGCCTTATATTGGTATCTTGTCACCTACAAAGGCCTTCAAGGCGACGTGGTGAAGAACTGCGCCACCAGTTTGCTTGTCGATAAGGTGGCTGAGAAACTGAATTATAAGTGCCACGAAGTGGATGTGGGCTTTAAGAACATCACTGCCGGAATGAAGCAGTACGACGCCCTCATCGGAGGCGAGAGTTCCGGGGGATTGACCATCCGTGGTTATCTTTTTGGCAAGGACTCCGTGTTCAGCAGTTCCCTCTTTATGGAAATGATGATTCTCCTCAACAAGCCCGTCAGTGAGATCATCGCCAACGTCAAAGCCTTCGCGGGTTACTATTATTCGTTCTTGGAAGATTCGATTCCCTTTTCCTCCGAAGCCTCGAAGCTCATTGAGTATATCGACAAGAATCCGCCTTCTTTCTCACGCAAGCTCGTCCGTTACGACCACTTCACTAGGAACTTCAAATTCTATTTCGAAAATGACTGCTGGCTGTTGATTCGCCTGTCCGGCACCGAGCCCTCTTTCCGCATCTTCGCGGAGATGGAGGACGACCAAAAAGCCATCAAATGCGTCCGCGAACTGAAGGATTACCTCGAACGGGTCGAGATCATTATTGAAGGCGGCCTCTGATTGTCAGGGGACCCGACTTTTCGGTCGATCCGATGCTCAGTTAATCAATTCACAAAAAATAGGCTCGGCTTTTCTCTTACTTATCCGGTCCAGAAATAATTCGTTTGCTTAATCGGTAATCTCAATATTCAACACTCTTTGGTCCTTCGGTAAGACGCCGTGACAGCCCCAAAGGCCATTCTCATCGCAGCTTAACTTTTGTATGACGCCATCAATGACAATCGTGCGGCTTCCTTCTTTTTTATCGTGGTAAGAGAAGTTAGCCCGGACTCCTTGGATGGTAATGCCCAATGTAGCAAAGGAACTAGGAAAAACCGAGGCCGGGGCCAGGCGGAAGGTACGATCGAGGTTGGGCACGAGCCCAAAGAGATCGGAAACCAAGAGCTTTAGCAGGGTGTTGGAACTGCCAGTGAACCAATCGCTCATCGACTGGCCATCCACGTCGATCTCGGGATTGTCGATGTAGGAATTGGGCATGACAAACGGACTCGTGGATATCGAACGATGGGTAATCGGTAAAAGCTTGTAGAGCTCCTGGTAGGCCCAAGCCGGCTCATTCAGCTCGAAGAGGGCTTTGACTCCGAACATGGCCGCGTGGATATAAACCGCTCCGTTTTCGGCGGTTCCCTTGGGCAGGTTGACGATTCGGCCCACTCGAGCGGCGTTCCGGTCGAAAAACGGCTCGAAGGTTTTTAGACCGTACTTGGAGTCGAGACGATGGAAGGCATGCAGAACGCTGTCCTTGATCGAAGGGTCGTCTTTTTCTAGTCCCGACGTCACATAAAAAGCGTTGCTGGCCACGCCGACCCGGTCTTGGCCGTCCGCATCGGCGTAACTGCCGACGAAGAAACTCTGATTCTCGCCCCAACCATGGATGATACGCCGTTCCCCGTTCTTTTCGATGAGAAGGGATCGTTTGGCGTTTTCTCGCAAAACCTGGGCTTGCTCGAGGTAAGGGAAGGGATCTTTTCCGAAAGCTTGGGCGATTTCACCCATCTCCAGAAGGTTCTTATAGAGATGAAACGTTGCCATCGCGGAGACGCCATCGCCAAAGGGCTTGCCAGGATCGCTCGAAACCCCGAGTCCATCCACCGCATCGTTCCAATCGCCATAGAGGGTCATCAAACACCCGGTTTTGGGGTCGATGTTCTTGAGAAGATAGCCGATGGCTCTTTCTAAATGCGCGTAGACCGTTTCCGAGAGGGGACTCCGGTGAGCGGAATTCCGTCCGAGCAGATCGTAATAGGTGGTGACTTCCGAAAGCAGAGAGACATCACCGGAATAAGCGAGATACGTCCGCACGAGGCTTATGACCCATTGACCTTGGTCGATAAACTCCCGATTGTCCATCAGGGGGTTCTCGCCTTGCTTGGGAATGGAATATTGTCTGGCAAAACGGCCCTTTGGGTCTTCGAACGAAAGGACCTCGAGGATCTTGGCCCGGCTGGCCTTCTGATCGAACAGAAGGTTGGCTTCGATCATTTGGGCCACGTCGCGGGTTCCTAAGAGGGAGACGGACGAATTTTTGGCCAAAGCCCCATAGTGGACTTGCCTTTGGAGCAAACGGATGAACTGATTGAGGGTGGCTTCGCTAAGCCGCGAATCTTTGAGGTCATGGAAAGTCAGATTGAGCGTTTCCGGCCCCATGAAAACGGAGAGGTCGTGCTCGATCGCTTCCTCTTCTTCCCGTTCGATTTCCCCAAAGGCAAAGGGCTGCGTGATAACAAGGGGTTTCTCCTGGTCGATGGTGATTCGATAGTCGACTTGAAAGAGTTCCCTCGGGGCGAGTTCGGTTTTGATGATGTCACCGGCGGCCGCGATGTCGCTAAAAAGGGTGGTGTCCTTCTCCAAAGAGAAATGGCCACTTTGAAGAGCGGGACTGTTGGATAGCGTTTCGTTTTTTCCGCCGGCGAACACGGCGCGAGAAGTCGTGGTTTCAACCACCGCTTCTTTGCTCAGTGCCCGTTCGACGGTCGCGTAGTTATGAAGATGGAGTTCTCTTGAGAGGTCCTCGACGCCTTCGAAGGAGTAACCGTAAGTCTCCTTGTCGCAGCGTTTGAACCAACGAGTCTCTTCGTTCTCGCAAGACGAATGCATCATCAGGGCGTTCATGAGGGAAGAAAGATAGATCTTTTTCTTGCCAGCCGAAGCATTATAGGCCATGAGCGAGAGGCAGATTTGTTTCTTCGAATCGACGAAAGCCCGAAGATAGAAATCAACGTGGTGATTCTCCACGTGGTAAATGACGGAAGAGGGCAAAAACGCGCAATAGCGATTCTCTCCTTCCAGGTGGTCCTTTTTCGCTACCCCGGTGAGCGAAGTCTGAAGGTAGGAGGAACCTTTTTCCACCCCGCCAAAGAAGGCAATGGGGGGTTCCTTGCCGTCCGAAACGGGGGGAAAAAGGAAAAAGGATGATTCTGAAACACTTAGGTAACCTGAAGCATACGCCCACAAAGTCAAACCATCGTGGGAATACGGGTAACGGGAATCCCCATCATCTCGAGGGAAACAAACCACTCCGTCGATTCCAAAGAAAAAGGTTTGCGAGGGCAAGGGGCACCCCGAAACGGCCGCTTTGGCGACAGCGTGGTTTAACGACAGAAGACGATCAATAAGAGCCATAAAGAAAACCTGTGATTATAGACCGGCTTGCTTCTTCCAGGTGTCCCAGTTCCGGGTGGTCTCGGTGGCGATGGTGGAAAATGCGCTGTTCACCGTGGCACTGCCGGCAAGGATGTTCGAATACGGCCGATAAGCCGACGTTCCCCAGATATCGATGATGTTGGAAAGGTACATCTGGTTGTTAGAGAAGTTGGTAAAAGTTTCCGAAACGTTACTCTTATAAGCCTGGACCGAAGAAACGAAGGCGTTGTCAGGGAGGACTCCCTCAGCGTCGAAATCGTATGCCATTAAACCGTGGGCTTTTTCGAGAAAGGTCCGGCAGCCGGCATCGCTGACGATGGATTTGAGGAAGCTCTTGGCCAATTCGGGCTTTTTCGAGGTGGTCGGAATGGCCATGTACTGATCTTCCCCGACGATGTAGGAGGCGTGGGGGTCGATGGCGTTGGGCGCGGTCGGAGTCTTCATGATTCGAAGCTCGAAATCGCTCGGGAAGCCTTGCTCGCCGACGTATTCGAGCATCTCGTTATAGACCCATTCTCCATCGAACATCATGGCCGCTTCCCCGTTGAGGAAGTTTTGCTGAGCGATGTGGTTGGACTTCGTCGCGCTGCCTTCGACGAAATTGGCGGAATCGCCGAAGAGTCCATCCCAAAGGCCCGTCGCTTGTTTTAGGTAGGAATAGGCGCTATTCGCCACTCCGGCGTCATAAACGCTGGCATCTGGGTAATTGAGGAAAGACTGGATCGATTCCATGCCCGCTAACTGGGCCCACCAAGTAAAGACCGTGTAGTCAAAATAGTCTGCGTTCATGCCCGTGTACACAAAGGGCTTCACCACGTCGGTCAGGCTTCCGGCGACCGGTACTTTGGCGTCTTTGATCGTTTGGCAAAGGGATAGCAATTCGGCATAGGTGGTAGGCGTGTTCCACCCTTGGGTTTCGAACATTTTGGCGTTGAAATAGATGCCACCGATACCCGAAGTCCAAGGCAAACGGTAAGCGTGAGGAGTTCCATCTTTGCCCTTATAGGAGAGAGATTTCTGATACTCGCTGTTGACCTTAGCTTGCACGGTTGTGTCATCTACCGTTTCCGCCAAAAGATCATCGAGGGAAAGGAAATAGCCCTGGGCAGCATAGCTCTTCCACGAAGCGCCGACGCAAATATAGACATCGTCCTCGTTGTTCTTGCTGACCAAATGCTTTTGGATCAAAGAGGCGGCATCGTAACTCGTCGTGAGATTGACCTTATAGTCGGGATTGGCCGTGGCCCAGTTCTCGGCAAGCGTTTTGATCCAAGCGTCGCCATAACCGGCGTTGAGGCAGATGACGTTAAGCGTCATGGGATCGTTTTCTGAGGAGCCACCGCATCCGGAAATGGTTAGACCGGATAAAGCCGAAAGCGCGATGAGGAGAATTTTTGCTTTTCTGTACTGTTTCATTCAAAACACCTTCCAATGTAATTTAACTTTGTGAAAAAAGTTTATTGCCATAGTCATTATATCCATAAAACTAACAATTCCAATGAGAAACCTGTAAGCATTTCCAATTATTTTTTAAGAAAGAGAAAAAATGTTTTTATCTAAAACGAAATTGGTATAATAGAACCGTATTTGCGCCCTCATTATGCCAACTTTTTGGAAAACCTGCCAATTATCGTTACTCCTGCCCTGCACTTTGGCGGTCGTTTCCTGTGGCTCCTCTTCGAGCCAATCCTCGATGCCAGTCGAATTGGCGGTTGGCGATAACATCGCCTTGCTTAATGGCGTGACATTTGCCCCCGAGGAAGGGGTTTTCGATGATTTTGTTGGAGGCGTTTCTTTTGACCGTTGGGCCATTGGGAACGGGGCCTGGGGCAGCGGAAACGGCGGAGTCGTCCCGAAGAACGTTTCCTATTCAGAAGACGGCGTTTTGATCCTCCGCGGCAATGGGCTCTATTACGCCGGGGATGATGTCAAGGGTGTTGGTGCTCTCAAAGATGGACGGAATACCGGGGCCGCTCTCATTTCTAAATTCAAAACCGCCCCCGGACGCTACGAAACAAAAATGAAAGTGTTGCCCCGCCTAGGAGCCTGCACGGCCTTATGGACTTTCGCCAACCGCCCCACTGCTAGCGGCGTTAACGACAACCATGAGATCGACATCGAGTTGCCTGGCGGAAAAACGAGTGGCATCGTCTCCTTCAAAAACGTTCTCAACACCAACTACATCACCGAGCAATACTTTTCTTCGCAAGACGTCAATCTCAAAGAAGCCTTTTCCGCCCCGGAAGAAACCTTTCTCAACGATGGCCGATGGCACACCTTCGGCTTCGACTGGTACACCAACCCCGGACGGGTGGTCTATTTCGTCGACGGCCGCGTGACCGCGCAAAGTGATGTCTTCGTTCCTACTCTCCAAACCCACATCTGGCTTGGCAATTGGTTCCCCAATAATTCTGGTTTCGTCGGACAGAGCCTTTTTGAGACCGACTACATGTACGTCGATTGGTTCAAATACCTTCCGTTTGATTCCTCGCAAAGTTTTGAGGCCTGCGATCCGGGTATCACCGTGGAAACGGCCACCGCTTCCCTTTACCCCACTTCCCCGGTGGCCTATCCCGAAATCAACAAAGCCAGTGACGGCGATTTCGAATACATCCTTGACCATGCCCAAAATGATTACGCCTGGAAGTATGGAAGGCTTTCAACGGAAACGCAGAACGTAATAGACGTTTGCGGGGCCGAGGCCGGACTGGGCCACGATGATTCCTGCGGGGCTTTCATCAAAGATGGCGGTTACCTTTCCCAAAACATCGATTCCACCTATGAAGGCTTCGGGTATGACCTTTCCTTCCAGGGCAAATCTCTCGGAGCGGGCTCAAAAGTGGTCGTGAATTTCGTAAATGCCTACACGTCGAGGGCCATCGAGAGTTACACCTTCCCGCTTGATGACGCTTCGGCTTGGAAAAAATACGGGGGCGCTTTCATCGCACCCAAAGACTCCTATGCCATTCGGTTAGAGGCCTACACCCAAACAGGGACCACGATGTATCTCGACGATGTGGTTGTGGAGAAACTATGATGGAAAACATCAGCAATATCTCCAATCTAGAGGAAGCCGCGCCCCGGGAGAAAGAACCCAAAAAGAAGCGTCGCCTTTCTTCAAAGGCCCGCGACTACATTTTTGTGGCCGTTATGCTGTTATATCCGGTGGCCCAATTCCTGGTCACCTGGTCCTTCGTCAATGTCAATTCTCTCGTCCACGCCTTCCAATACGCCGATATCTTCGGCAATTACAGTTGGGCTGGTTTCGGAAATTTTGCTTCCGCGATTGATAGTTTCTTCAACTCCACCCTCAATAGCACGGGCGTGGGCTGGCTTAACGACACCCGCGTCATCGTCCTCAATTCTCTTTCCTTTGCCCTCATCACCATCTTCGTCTCGTTGCCTTTATCCATTCTCTTCTCCTACTTCCTCAGCAAGAAAATGCCACTGGCCAATGTGTTCCGGGTAATATTCTTCCTGCCCAACATCATACCTATCGTGGCCCTGACGTTCGCCTTCTCCATTGGCTTTGATAGCACCTATGGTTATCTCTATGACTTCATGCGCTGGCTCGGCTTCAATGACAATTTCTTCGCCGTGTGGCCATCGAGCCAAGCCATGGTTTTGCTTTATTGCGTTTGGGCAGGTCTTGGTTACAACGTCATTCTCCTCAGCGGAGCGATCGGGAGGATTCCGAAAGAACTCTTCGAATCCGCCAAAATCGACAAAGCGGGTTATTTTAAGGAACTCATCCATGTGGTCATACCCTGCATTTGGCCCACCATCGTCACTTTGATCGTGCTCGGGATGACCAATGTCCTCACGCTCTATTTGCAGCCGTATCTCTTAACCGGGGGAGAAGGGGCGACCTACACGATTTCCCTCGATATCTTCATGTCCACCGCTTCCTATAGCCCCTCCCAGTACTGCACCGCGGCGGCCAAAGGCCTTCTCTGCTCGGTCTTATGGGCGCCTATAATCTTGTTGGCACGCAATCTCCTAAGCAAAAAATACGCGGATGTGGATTTTTAATTATGGAAAACCTGGATAAAGCCTACCGAGGACCAACGCAAGCCAAGAAGACCCATTTGGGTTTTGCTTTTGGCAAATGGATAGTGTTTGCCGTCTTTGCCCTTTACTCCGCCAGCCTGCTCTTCCCCTTCCTATGGATGCTTCTCAACTCCTTCAAAACCGGAGAGGATTTCATGTCCGGCAACATCTTTGGCTGGCCGGAGCAATTCTATGGTCTGAATTTCGTCGAGGTTATGACTTACGAAGTCGAAGGGCAAACCGTGTGGTCGATGCTCTTAAACTCCGTCATTATCACGATCCTGGGCACGGCCATCAACGTCTTTCTTAGCGCTTGCGCAGCCTACTGCGTGGCCAAATTCAAGTTCCCTGGCCGAAGGCTTCTCTTCGGCTTGGCGATCTTCACCATGGTGGTGCCCATCGTCGGCACTTTGCCGAGCCAAGTCGTGATGATGCAGGCCTTTGGAATCGATGACTCGGTCATCGGAGTGCTGTTCCTCTATTCCGGCTGCTTTGGCTTCAACTTCATTTTGCTCTATAGCGCCTTCAAGAACATTTCTTGGAGCTACGCCGAAGCCGCCTCTCTCGATGGGGCGGGGCGTTTCAAAACCTTTTTCAAGGTAATGCTTCCGATGGCGAAAGGACCGATCACCGCCTGTGCCATCCTACAAGCCATTGTGTATTGGAACGATTACTCCACGCCCTTCCTCTTCATGCCTTCGCGCATGACCTTGGCGGTTGGCCTACAAAAACTCCAGCACGAACTCGGGGGCACGAGCGGTAACTACCCGATGGTCTTTTCCTCCATGATCATCGCCCTCGTCCCAATCCTGATCCTGTACACCGTTTTCCAAAAGAAGATTATTGAGAACACCAATGCGGGAGGCTTAAAGGGATGAAACGCTTTCCTTTATTCTCTTTCATCGCCTTGGTCTCGATGTTTTTACTTTCCTGCGGCGAACCCGCCAAACCTACCCTCACTTTCGACAGCTCTGAATATTCCATTCATAGCGGGGACGCGGTCACGGTCAGCGGAAACCCTTCCGGCATCACCTATTCCTTCGTAGAGTCCCCCGCCTACCCCATAACCTTGAACGCCTCGACCGGGGTGATCGTTTATGGCCAAGAGGTCCCAGCCTCCACGCAACTCCTTTATCAAGCCTCTTACGGAGCCGAAAAGAGCTCCATGGTCGTTGTGACCTTGCTCCAAAACGTCCCCGCGCCTACTCTTTCCTTCTCCAATCTCACAAACAAGATCACGGATGGGGATTTCGTCGTGGCTTCTTCGAGCACCGTCAGCAGCGTTTCCTACGCCCTCAAAGAGAATGTGCGAGGAATTAGCGTGAACGCCAGCACGGGCCTCGTCTCTTTCACCCAAGCCGTAACGGATGGAGCCACCTTTAATATCACCGCCTCTTCTAACGGAGCGGCCATCGAGAAAACCTTCATTGCTGTAACAAAAAATCTGGTTTCAAGTAAGAATGATACCCAAATCGCGGAAAAGGAAGCAGCCGAGCCGGTAGCCTATTTCTTGGATTTCTCTGCGGCCCCTCTCGGAACGGACAGAACTCTTCTCGGAGTCATGAATGAGACTCACATACTTGACGAAGCTCTCTACAACTTTGATGCGGCCTTAAGTGAGGTTGTGATCTCCGCAACTTATCTCCAGACGCTTTCCGTTGGGGAATTCACCCTGCGGTTGGTCACGGCGCGGAACAACGTTTCGGTCAGCTTAATCGTGGCCACGAAAATGATTGAGACTCCCGAGGATTTAGCCTCTATCAACGCCAGTCGCAGCGCCTTGAAAGGCTATTACGTCCAAACGGCCGATATTGATTTGACGTCCTACCTCGCCCTCGGGGGCGCGGGATATAACGAGGGCAAAGGCTGGAACCCAATCGGGGTCTACCATGACACCATCGACGGAACCGCTTATAGCGACTCCTTCCAAGGCATCTACGATGGCGACGGTCATACCATCAAGGGTCTATCCATCAACAGAAACGACGAACTCGCTTACAATGCCGGGCTCTTCGGATACGTCTACTCGACGGCGGTGATTAAGAACCTCGGCGTCGAGAGCTCTTCAACCTTGAATATCCGTTCGTATAGCGGGGGACTCGCCGGCGTCAATGACGGGGCCATCAGCAATTGCTTCTCCAAGGTCTCTTTGTCCAATTACTCGGGTTCCAACGTTTTCAAGATCATTGGGAGCTTCGTGGGCCGCAACGGAGGAACCATTTCCTGCTCCTACAGCACCGGTTCGGTGAATGGGGACGATGTGGTTGGGGCCTTCGTAGGCTCTAACGAAGGAACGATTTCTCATTGCTATGCCTTAGCCAGTGTCGGCGTCTCTTCTTTCGAGGGCGGCGGCCTAGTCTCTTCCGATTGCGAAGTGTTTGCCGAAGAAACGGCGATGAAGTCCTTTGATTTCGCCTCGGTTTTTAGTCCCGTCCATTGGGCGTTCAACCAAAATGATTACCCCTCGCTTAAATCTCGCATCGAGTTCTATTTCGTGCAGGGAATTTCTCTAGATTCCATCGCCAAGAATTACGTCAGGGGCGACGAGATTCCCTTATCCGCCAGCGTGAAACCCAGTTCCCTCCAAGCGGAATACGCTCCCAAGATCGTCTATTCCGTCATCGGAGAAGGCTATTCCGTCGTCGAGGGGAAGCTCCTAACCGAATACGCCGTTGACCTCGATTTCACTGTTTCCGCTTCACTCGAGGTTGAAGGCAGAGTTTATTCTTCCACCGCCTCCTCCCATCTTTATGATCGCGTTTCCTCGGTGACTTTGAACCCCGATAACCCCACGGTCGTGGATGCTGGTCAAGCGTACCATTTGTCCGCGATGATTCTCCCCACCACCGCCGATCAGACTATTGAGTTTTCCCTGGTTTCCTTTGTGCCCGGAGTCAGCATTTCGGACGGCGTCCTCTACGTCAGCGAAGTCGTCACGGCCACGATTTGCGCAATTAGGGCTAAGGCAGGTGGAGTCACCTCACCAAGCTTGTCCGTAACCATCAGGCCTCTTCGAAGCGTCGTCAACCAGCCGATCATCCTGAGCCATACCAACATCCATGATTTGGCCTTCACTCTGCCGGAGGGTGTCTCAACTGAAGGCCTGACGGCCCGCCGCGAAAACGGCACAGTGGATTTCACGATTTCGGGGCAAACGGTCACCATCGCCAGTTCGGCAGTCACGTCCGTTCCTAACCAACTAATCGCTTTCACCTTCACCGCCCTCGATGGTTTCTCCTATCGTGGCCTCGCGGGATATCTAGACAGAGCCGGTTATGATGAATCTTATGTAACGACTTCCCATCCCTCCGTCGTTCGTTTGGGGTCGGTCGAGGACTTTGCCTCGTATTTCAACATTTTTGATTACGATTCCTCCCGAGCGGAGAATTACGGCGAGGACCGAATCTATCTCTTGACCGCCGACATCGATTTCGCCCACCGCAAGACCTATGGCATCGGTTACGAAGGACTGCCGTTCCGAGGAACCATTTACGGCAATGGCCACGTCATCAAAAACTATGGCCAGGGAACCTCATTGGCCATGGACAGCGAAGAGTATTTCACTTTGGCCCCTGAACAGCTAACATCTAATTATCGTTCTTCACTATATAACGTTGGGTTCTTTGGAGTCTTCGGAGGAAAAGCTTTTGACCTTCATTTTCAAGATTTGGAAATCAAAGCCAACAACTTCGTTGGAGGTTTCGCCGGAACGATCGAAAGCGGAGCTTACGTGGAGAATGTTTCGTTGGTTTCGAGCCAAGTCGCCAATATCAATGACGCGTCGTTTAACGCCACTATCGAAGACCATGTCGCGGGCTTTGCCTGCGTGAATAATGGTTCGTTTGCCATGGTCAGTTACAATGGCAATACGATTAATTTGACCCAGGGGGATCTATAGAAAGGAAACACCTATGGAAAAACAAGGGAAGAAGCAATCTTATAACCGCTCATACAACAATGGGCTGGTCATCAATCACCTGCGGGACCGGGGCAGCGCTTCGGCAACGGAGCTTTCCGCCGCCCTCGGCTTAAGCAACGCCGCCATGTCCTCCATCCTCAAGCAGCTTTCCGCCAAAGGCTTAATCAAAGTGGAGCGGCGCATCTCGGTCAACGGCAAGGGCCGCTGCCAAGTCGAATATGCCCTCAATGAGGATTATGGCTTGGTCGTTTGCGTCGGCCTCGCCAACTATCAATGCGTGATCGCCCTCAGCGGCCTCACCAGCGAAATCTCCCAAAGCGTGACGATTGACGTGCCCAAATATGACAACGCCGCCATCACCCAAATCGTTCTTGAAGTTACCAAGATTCTCATGGTCGAAAAGACCCGCAAGATCCCTTTGCGGAACATCGTGATTTCCTTCCCCGGCCGCGTCACTTCGGAAGGCGTCCCGACGATGTCCGCCCAATTCGACGCGGAGATTTTCCAAACCGCCCATCCCATCCTTGACGCTTTCGCCAATCAATTCCCGAGCATCCCCGTCTATCTCGCCAACGACATTAACCTTTCGATGATCGCGGAGATGGAAAAAGGGACGATTGTCCAAGACAAGAACGCCATGCTCATCTCTATTGATTCCGGCATCGGCGGGGCTTTTTGCATCATTAACAAACTATTCGAAGGCGACCAAGGATACGCCGGAGAATTCGGGCGCATGCACGTGGAACAAGACGGCCGCTATGCGGCTCTTGATGAGTTCATTTCCTTCCGGGCTTTGGCCAAGGAAGCTTCCCTCACAGCTGGCCACCCAATCCATAAAGCCGAACTGGTGACGTATTTCCATACCAACGAAACTTTCCGCCAAACGGTTCTAAACGGTGCCAAGACGCTCGGCAAACTGCTCTCCGACATCATTGAATTGATGGATATATCGACCGTGGTCCTCTCCGGAGGCGTGGTCGGCTTCGGCCCCGAATACCTCGCCGCCGTCAAAGAGCCTTTGTCTGGTCTCCCCTTCCCCGTGACCGTGGAGTATTCGACGCTTGGCAATTCCGGCATCATCATCGGCGGCATTTCCGCCGGCGTGAAATACATCCTCAAGAAATCGACAGGCCGAGGAGACAAGTAAGGCCGACATACGCTGAAAACGACATCGACGAAACGCTGATTCGACACTACTAGGAGGCAATCAACATGGCAAAACTCGAACTTGTGCATATTGGGAAGATCTATAAAAGCGACAAAGGACAAGACGTCCCAGCCGTCACCGATTTCAATCTAGCCAGCGAGAAGAAGGAGTTCATCGTCTTCGTCGGCCCTTCCGGATGCGGAAAATCGACGACCCTTCGCATGATCGCCGGCCTCGAAGACATCACCTCTGGAGACCTCTTCCTCGATGAGGAACGGATGAACGATATCGAAAGCAGCGACCGCAACGTGGCCATGGTGTTCCAAAACTATGCCCTTTATCCCCACATGACCGCTTATGAGAATATGGCTTTCGGTTTGAAAAACCGCCATGTGGACAAGGCCACCATCGACTCTCGGATCCGCAATGCCGCCAAGATTCTCGATATCGAGAATTTGCTCGAGCGCAAACCCAAGGCGATGTCGGGTGGCCAAAGGCAACGCGTCGCTTTAGGGCGCGCCATCGTCCGCCGGCCAAAGCTTTTCCTTCTTGATGAACCCTTATCTAACCTTGATGCCAAGCTTCGGGCCCAACTTCGGGTGGAAATCACCAAACTATACGACAGTTTAGACACCACCTTCATCTATGTCACCCATGACCAAACCGAAGCCATGACGATGGGCACGCGCATTGTCGTGATGCGTTTAGGAACCATTCAGCAAACCGACGTTCCGACTCGGCTCTATGATTTCCCGGCGAATCGCTTTGTCGCGGGTTTCATCGGGACGCCGCAGATGAATTTCTTCGAAGCGGTTTTCTCCCAAACGGAAACCGGCTTCGCCTTATCGCTCCCGGGAGGCCAACAGTACTCCTCAGGACCCACCTCGAGCCGCAAAGTCTCCCCAACGCTCCTTGATGGCAAACCGCATTCGGTAATCGCCGGAGTAAGGCCAGAAGCCATCGTTATTCACAAAACCCCGAAAGAGGATGGAATCAAAGCCAAAATCGTCGTGACGGAGGCTTTGGGCAGCGAGACACTCCTCTATTGCGACGTCGAAGGAGCGACCACTCCCCTCGAAATCGTCGTCAAACTGCATGAGCGCGTGGCGTTTGACCGAGGGCAGATCGTCTGGCTCTCCATCCAAAACGACCAAATCCATTTGTTTGACGATGATACGGAGGTTAGTCTCCTGTCCGATGACAAAGGGGTCTTCCTTAGCGCCCCGCCCGTGCTCCATCTTCCCAAAGAGGCCACGCAACCGCCAAAGAAAACGCACCGTTTTTGGCCCTTCGGAGGGAAAAAAAGAGCCTAATTTTCCTCTCGCGTTAGACTTACGCCCGCGACTTTCGATAAACCCAAAATAAAAGGAAACAAACATGTTAAAAACCACATTGATGTATCAGGAAATCCATGAACAGCCTGAGGCCTTGCGCAACACCTATAAGCTCAACATCGAGAAAATAAAGAAAGTAGCCACCGCCGTTAAAGAAGCTAAGATCACAAACGTCATCCTCACCGCCCGCGGCAGCAGCGACAACGTTTGTGTGTATTTCAAATACCTTTGCGAGATTTACGTCGGCTTGCCCTGCGGCTTTAGCGCCCCGAGCGTGGCCACGATCTATGGCGGCCGACTGAAACTCGACCACACCCTTGTCATCGGCGTGAGCCAATCCGGCGCGGGTCTCGACATTCTCCAAGTAATCGACGACGCCAACCGTTGCGGGGCCATGACTCTGGCTATCACCAACGATCCCAACTCCTTATTGGCCAAAGCCAGCCACGAGGATCTCTTCCTTGGCTGTGGTGAGGAGAAATCCGTCGCCGCGACGAAGACCTTCACCACCCAGATGTATTTGCTTGGGCTACTGGTGGCCGAACTGGCCGACAACGATTATCTCCGCGATAATCTCGCCAAAGTCCCGGCCTTACTAGAAGAGACCCTGAAAGCCGAGCCCTTAATCGAGAAGCTTGCCATCGAAAGCAAAGGCTTCTACGACTGCTATATGCTGGCGCGCGGCTTAAGTTACGTCACCGCCCTCGAAAGCGCCCTCAAGCTCCAGGAGACCACCTACATCAAGAGCAAGGCTTACTCCATTTCCGATTTCTACCACGGCCCCTTCGCCGTCGTGGACCAAAGCCAAAACATCTTCCTTCTCCATGGCTTCGGTCTCACGAATATGGACACTTACGCGATGTTCGAACGCCTCATTAACACCAAAGCCAACGTCATCGTCGTGAGCAACGACGACTATTTCTCCGATTATGAAAAGACTTTGGTCACCCCAAAATGCGAGGAGTGCATCGCCCCGTTTTCTCTCATCGCGGCCATGCAGCTGTTCAGCAATTTCCTCTCTTTGCTGAAAGGCAACGATCCGGATACCCCGCGGGGCCTCAAGAAGGTCACTGTGACCCGTTAATATGAGAAACATTGGCGTCGATATTGGAGGAACATCCATCAAAGCCGGCCTCTACGAGAACGGCCTCCTTTTGATGAAAACGTCTTCGTTAACGCCGAAAGAAGGGCGAGAAAGCGTGTTTGCCGCGCTTTATCGGCTGCTTGATTTGCTGGGAGTCAAAGACGTCGAGACCATTGGCATCGTGTCCGCCGGGGAAATCGATGAAAAACGCGGTGTTTCCCTCCGCACCGTGAATATCCCGGGTTGGAGCGGAGCTCCCATTAAGGAAACGATTGAGAGACGCTACGGAATCCCGACTTCCGTCGATAACGATGCCATCGGAGCCCTGATTGGAGAGTGTCACTTTCTCCCTGGCTACTCCAATGCGGCGATCATCACCTTCGGAACGGGAATCGGATACGCCCGCCTCTATGGGGGCCACGTGGACCGAGAAACCAGGATTGAGTGGGGCCACCGAGAATTGGTGAAGGGAGGACGCGTTTGCGGCTGCGGGAAAAACGGCTGCGTGGAAACCTATCTCTCCGCGTCGGCCTTAGCCAAAGAGGCCACCACCGCTTATAGCCAAGACGTCTGCGCCCAAGAACTCTTTGGGCTATACGAACGCGGAGAGGAGAAAGCGAAGGCCATCGTGAGCCGGTTTAAGGAAAACCTGAACGCTTTCCTCAATCTCGTTCTCACCGAAGATAAACCCGATATCATGATCCTTGATGGCGGTCTGATGAATTCCCAAGAACAGATTCGAAAGCTGATTACCATCAGCCCTGAGAAGTATTGTTTCGGCTCTTTGCATAATGAAGCCGGGATGTTCGGGGCCATGCTATTAGGGAGCAAACAAAGATGAAAGATTTCCGCGGTTTTACCGGGACGACCTTGGTTTATCCCGATCACGTCGGCACTGGCGATTTATCATGGGAGAACGGGTGTTTTTGTCTCTCTTCCGACAGCAAAGACGGATATTTGACTTTGCCGCCGGATTTTCTTGTGGCCCCCGGCTTTATCGATGAACACATCCACGGAGCGGGTGGAACCGATACGATGGATGGCACGATCGCCGCGTTAGAGAACATCGCCAAGAGCCTGCCTCAGGAAGGCGTCACTTCCTTTAACGCCACCACCATGACGATGGACGAAAACTCCATCATCAAGGCTTTACGAAACGTCAAAGCCTACCGCGCCGCTCCTCATGAGGGGGCCCGACTCATCGGCGCCCACCTGGAAGGGCCCTTTATTTCCCCAAAGCACCCCGGTGCCCAAGATCCTAGCAAGATCCTTCCCTGCGACGTTCAGACCTTTCAGACTTTCGAAAAAGCCTCGGGAGACGCCATCCGGATCGTCACCTTCGCCTACGAAGAAAACGGCAAGGAATTGCTCTCCTACTTAAGGGGTCACGGCATCACGGCCTCCATCGGACATAGCGATTGTCTGTCCGGACTCCTCAAGGAAGGGCTTGACGGAGGCATCAGCTCCGTCACCCATACCTATAACGCCCAAAGGGGCTTCGCTCACCGCGAAGTCGGGATTGTGGGCACGGCCTTACTTGACGACCGCCTCCACTGCGAACTCATCGCCGACCTCAAGCACGTTTCCCCCGACGCCATCCGCCTTCTCTTTAAGTGCAAAAAGAAGGGATCCGTCATTTTGATTTCCGATTCGACCGAAGGAAAATTCCTCGCCCCGGGCGAATACGAATTAGGTGGCCAAAAGGTTGAGATTTTCGATGGCGTGGCCCGGCTAGAGGACGGCACCATCGCAGGATCGGTTCTTTCCCTCAACAAGGCCTTGGCCAATGCCGCCGCTTTGGCGGAAGGGTATTCTCTCTCCGACCTCATCAACTGCGTCAGTCTTAACCCCGCCAAGAACCTCGGCTTAGATAAGGATTACGGAAGCCTGGAACAGGGCAAGAAGGCCGATTTCGTGGTGATGGACTATGAGTTCAGAGTGTTTCTGACCTGCGTGGGCGGCCACATTGTCTTCGTTGACCCGAAATTCAAAGCGAAATACCTTTAATCGATAAAGCGTTTTTTCGGGGCCACCAGGCCCCTTTTTTCATAAAGAAAACCGCCAAGACCTGCTTGGCGGTTATTTGGCGATTAACGACTTAGTTGAGGCTTTTCTTCTTGAGGGTCAAAGAAACGAACAGAACTCCGCAGAGCAAAAGGATGGTTCCAACGACCGCTCCGGCCACGACCGAGTCTTCGTTCTCGCCCAGGGTTCTATCGAGAATTCCCTTTTCGGCGTGATTGGCGATCGTGTATTCGCAGTACGAGTGGAAGTAATCGTACTTCCCGATAACAGCCGAGTCGAGTGAAGAGATGTCTTCGGCGGTCAAGGTGGCGTAATAGGCCTCCATATCGCTCTTAGTTGTCATGGCGGTGAAATAGGAGGTCACGTCAGCGCAGGTTAAACCCGTGACATAGTTGACGAAGGCCCCAACGTAATCGGCTTTGACCGCGATTTCATTGACGGTCATCCAGCCACCGTTTAAGGAAGAGAATTTCACATAACGGGCGGTGACGGGGGCGCCGAGGCTGATGGTGTAGACGCCTGTCTCTTCAGCATAGGATCCGATAGTCGTGAAACTCGAGCCATCCGTCGAGTAGGAGACGGCGCAGGAGGCGATCTTGTCGCCGGTGCAACCGCCGCTCGTCAGGTCGATTTCGTCGAATTTCTTTTGGCTCTTCAAATCGAGCATGAACCAAGAGGAGTCGCCACGATTGGTCCCATCAAAGTCCAGGAAGGTGTTGGCGTTGCCGTCCACCGCGTAATTCACGTGAGAAAGATTGTACCCGTCACGATAAGTCTCATAAATCTTCAAATCGCTGCTGAAGGTCACAGGGTAAGCGACGTTGACGGCGAATTCGCGGATGATGAAATCGTTGCCTGCGCTGCTGCTAGCTTCGTTAAGCGAGCAACGAATGTAGCGGGCCGAGGCGGCTTCAAAGTTCAGGAATATTTGGCGAGCCGAACCATTAGTGACGGCTATGGTGGTGAAAGAGGTTCCGTCCTCCGAAGAGGCAAACGTCATCGGGGTCTGGCAAAAGTCGTCAATGCTATTCCGTTTCGATTGAAGAAACTCCAGATTGCTCACTGTCGTAACGGATCCCAAATCCAATTGGATGTAAGCGCCGGCGACAGTCACTCGATGGTACCAGGTGTAGGTGTCGACGTTCCCGTCGACAATGGCGAGGGGAGAAGTCAGGGCCGGGAGGCCGTATTCATCGCCGTAAAGGTCAAAGCCATTGGTGGCAAGGACGGGGCTCGAAGGGGCTAATCCAGCCGTCCCGACGGAAATTTCACGTAAGGCCAGCCATCCGCCAGCCGAGAGGTTCGTCAAGCGTACGTATTGGGCAAAAAAGGCATTGGAGGTTAGAGAGATGGACGCCTCATGACTTGAGTCGACGAAGCTCCCCACGTTGTAGAAAGTGGAGCCGTCGGTTGAGATCTTCACGTTTCCGTTGAAGGTGTCCCCAAAAGCCTCGCCGTATCCCGTGTAAACCGAGATGGAGGTGAGCTGATAGACGTTTTCGAAAGCGATTTGAATGTAGCTTTCTGCCGTCGGGGTGTGGAACCAAGTGTAGGAGGACAGGTCTCCGTCCGAGATGAACGAGACGGGGTGCTCATCGGGTTGGGGCACAAACAATCCGCTCGATAAGGGAGTGACTATGGGTTCACCGGCGCCAGCGGAAAGCTCTCTATTGGGTGACAAACCCAGTAAGGATGCCGCGGTTAAGGATGCCGCGACGGCGAGAGTGGAAAGACAAACAAGTTTCTTCATATGTGAGAAACCTCCATTAACTGACGGCAAATTCTCTAACGACCACGCCATAAGGCGAAGAGGCGGTCGATTGAGCCTTAACGTAACGAACGGAAGAAGGGCTTGCTAAATCAAAACTGATCTCTTTGGTGTCGTCGAAACTCTGAAGCGTTTCATAGGTTAACCCATCATTTGAAACCGAGAAGGTCAAATGATAGAAATAATCGAAGAGAGAACTGGGTTTGGCTTGGAGGAACGTAATGTGGGAGATGGTTCGGCTCTCTCTTAGATCAAGGACAATTGAAGCGTTCTCGTTCTTATTAATCTCAAACCACGTGAAGGTGGTTTCGTCGCCATCGACCATATTGCATAAAGAGGTGACCACGGAGGGCTCGAGAGCGATATTACTGACCGAAACGGTTCCACTAACCGAAGGTAGGACATTGATCTCGATTTCCTTAATCGCCACCCAGGTTTCCGTGCCTGTGTTGCGCAAACGGAGGAAGCGCGCCTGTATGGGTGCGTTTCGGATATCCAGGGCGGTGAGGGCCCCGTCTAAGGTAGCTAATGACGTATAGTTTTTCCCATCTAACGAATACTCGATCACGCCATTCATGCAATCGCCATTCGAAGCGTTGCCCTGCAACACTTTGATATCGCTGATCTTGGTTATGGCACCATAGTCGACGCGGACATAGGCGTTCGCGCTTGGCGCGGAAGCAAACCAGACGAAGGACGATTCGTCTTTATCGGTGATATTGTCTAGCGTCCCAGAATAAATGCCCGAGAAGCCCCGATAGGTGACGCCGGTGGATTGCCCGCTTTTGATGAAGTATTCATCCTTCGCGATCGCTTGGATGGTATGGGCGAAGGGGGAGAGTACGCTCACGGCGACTTCCACGACTTCGGGAGTGGGGTTATAGGTGATCTTATTGAGGACGGGGGCAGCATAATTCTTACGCCCTTCCATCAAGGACTCCGCTTGGTCAAAAAGCGTTTTCTCGGCGTTAACGTCGAGGGTGCCCGCCCCAGCTTCGATCTGAAGGAAGAGGACGGTCGCTTGGGCCAAGTCACGGAGGGATTCGATCCAAGGTTTCATCGAGGACAGTAAGGCAAGGTTCTTCGCCTTGAGAAGATAGTTTTCGCAGGCCTCGACCGTCACAAGAAGATTCTCGATGATTTTATTGGCCGCTTCCGCCGTTGGAAGAAGGGCTTCATAGGCGGCGGTAAAATCGGCGACAAGTGGTTTGAGATCCTCTGCTTCTTCAAAATAGGAGCCTTCATATAAGGTGGCGTTCGTCAAATGGGAGCAGATTTCTTTCAGGTCCTCCGGGTCGCCTTCGTCGAGGAAACGGAAGGAGTCGGCATAGGAACGGTCCCGGTCAAACCCTTGAATATTCCAGGAATAGCAGGCTACCGCGAAGATGGAGAGCTTGGATTCTTCGGCTTGCTGCATCGGGTTGGTGACGATGCCGGAAAAGGTCGGAGTGGTTCCTTCGGCGAAGGTTTCGTTAAGAACCTCGCCTTTGCCCATGAGAAGGTGGGTTGTGGAGTAATCGTTGACGGGCCAATTGAGCCACATGAAGGGCTTGCGATTGGTCCAGGAAGTGAATTCGGTGGCCCGAAGGGTTTGGATCGAACTGCAAACGTCCTCTCCCGTCCACATGATTTGGACTTTCTCGTTAAGGCCGGATATCAAGGAGCCGAAATAGATGTTTGGATCGACCTTCAAACGTTGCGAGGATTGATAGCAGTAGGCCGAAGGGACGAAGATCAGGTCGTAGCAGTCGCCTTTCTCTTCGCACCAGGCCTCCATGTCGTTGAGTAGGTTCTTGTGAAGGTTTCCGTCCACTGGGTGGTCCAGCGAGGCCTCCACATCATCGGCGGAAATGACGAACTGCCGAACCCCGGCCTCGTAAAGTTGGCCGAATTTGGCTTTGACGGCGTTTAATCCTTCCGCGTAATTGGCGGAAGTGATGGGATTGCTTAAGAAAGGATGAATAGACCAGGAGAAACGGACTTTGTTGCTCTTCCCGGCGACGATCTGGCGTTGGAGTTCGGCTAGGTCGGCGGGCTTATAAAGACCTCTCCAATTGGAGGAGTGATAGGAATCGTCCTTCGGGGCGTAGATGTAGATGTTGCCTTTGACTTTGCCGGCAAGATTCATGAGGGAGATCCGTTCGTCGCTCGTCCAGGGGATGCCGTAATAGCCTTCGATGAAGCCCCGGAGCTCCGAATCGGCGTAATCCATGATCGCCAGACCAGCAATAACGTTCTCCGTTTGAGAAAAGATCGAATCCAAACTCTCGAGGCCATAAAAGACCGAGTCCGGATCCTTCCCGAGGACCGCTATCGAGGAGCCATCCACGGAAAGGCAATAGGAATCGGTTTTGCTGAACAGCGTACTAAAGGATTCCGACAGGGAGGACAAATGGGCCTCGGCGAGGCTTTGCTCCCCATAAACCCCTAGCAGCAATGATTTGTTGTTGGCGTTATACGTGGTGACCGTTTTGGCTAATTGGTTTTTGGACGACAAGAGGCTAAAGGCCTTAACCTTGGTGACCTCATCAACTGAGGGCCCAAACGAGACATCGATACGGTCTTCGAAGGCAAAACTGACACCAGAAGAATAGGCAATCTCATGGGGTGTTGGGTAAATTACGTAGGAGGCCCCATCAAGGTTTTCGGCCGCCCGAACTGAAGGAGAATGTGCCCCACCGCCCAAACCCAAAAGGCCGAGGCAGGAAAGGAGCACCAAAGGTTTCACCAAAAAACCGCCACTCATAAAGACGCTCCTTCATAAACAATGGAGGACAGGCAATCGTTGTGGGTGCCAATGGAAACGCTCTCCCATAGGGTTTTAGAGAAGTGATAAACCGCAACAGCGTTCTGGCAAGGATAGAAAGCGTAATCCCCAACGGACACGAGGGCTTTTGCTACAAAGCGGATGGAGGTAATGTTTGGGTTGCTGCTTTCGTCGCTTGTGGAGAAGAATAAATGGCTCGGGACGGAAACGACGTCTTGAGCGATGACGACGTCTAGCGAGGAGGAGCATCCGGAAAAGACCTCATTCCCGCTGGGCAAGTCGGCGCAGGCGGCCGCATCGTAAATTAGGGTCACCAATTTCGAGCAACCTTGAAAGGCTTTGTTGCCAATCGTTGTTAGAGTCTTAGGCAAGAAAACCCTCGAAAGCGAAGAGCAATTCTGGAAGGCAGATCCGCCGATCACTTGAAGCTCATTGCCAAGGTAGGTCTCTGTCAGAGAGGAGCAATTGAAAGCAAAGCTCTCGGGGAGAATGGTTTGGCCTTGGGGGAGGTTTATTTTCGTCAAGGCCTCACAGCCCAAAAAGGTTTCTTTGCCGAAGGGAATTGGGGCCGATCCGAATAAGTTCACATTGCGAAGGGCAGAGCAGTAGGCAAAGGCCTGCTCTTCCACCGCCTCAAGCGAATGGGGAAAACGCACATCCTGCAAAGCCTCGGCACCGTAAAAGGCTCTTGTGCCAATGGAACGCAAAGAATCCGGAAGATAGATTTGCGTAAGGTCCGTATCCGCGAAAGCGTAGTCACCGATGGACTGGAGCGAATCGGGGAGCACGACTCCGTTAATATTGGAACAATGGTAGAAAGCGTAGTCACCGATGGATTTAAGGGCCGATCCTTCTTCAAAGAAAAGACCATTGAGGGCCGGAATCTTGAGAGGGTCGGTAATTAAAGGGAAAAACAGACGGGCTGGAAGATGTTCGACGTCTTTGCCGATAATGATACTGATATTCTGGTGTTCACCATCGGGGTAGAAGACCCAGTTTCGGGCATTCAAATCGGCGCATGAAACGGCATCGAAATATAACTCCGTGATGCCTGAACCACTGAAAGCCCCATCACCAATGGACACGATGGTTTTCGGAATGGCGACGCCGCTCACCCACCACCGCTCCGAGAATCCCTCGGCAGCGATTTTCGTGACAGGTTTGCCTTCAAAGGATTCCGGAATCACCACAAAATTGTCAGTTAACGTGTGTGCGGTGTCGCTGACGGCGTAAGAGTTGCCATCATCGTTGAGGGTGTATGTTAGTCCGGCAGAGAATGATGAGAATAACGGAACAGTAAAAGGAAGCGTTCTTTTCGTTGGTTTTTCGATATCCACCATCTTCAATGGCGAATCGAAATAGATCTCGGGCTCCTCTTCGCTGGATGACGAAGCAGAATTTGATGAGGAGGTTGTTTGCGAGGAAGAGGCCGCGCTGGAAGAGGCGCTTGTTTGAGAAGAGAACTCCGAACTAGAAGAGGATTCTTGGCTCGAAGAGGAAAATGAGGACTTTACACTAGAATCACTTGATGGCGTTTTACCGCATGAAATGATGAGTAGTGAGCAAAGTAGAGTTAGAAATATTGAGGGGGAAAAATGAGATGACGTCTTCATAGTCGCACCAAGTGTACCATTTCTCTTTGAACAAAAAAAGTATTAATTCACAAAGTTAAATAAATATACTGCCCAGCTGGACCGGACTTCTAATTTCTCCCAGAGTTACACAACGTTTGGACAGCCGATAGGAAGAGCGTTATCGCTCATTGTCACACTTCATTTCCTGACAATATGGAATTCTGAGATACATTGGTTCCCATGAAAAATTCCCTCCGTTTTTTGGAGGGAATTCCTTTTCTTTTGGTGGGCCCAACAGGAATCGAACCTGCAGGAGTTGCCTCATTAGATCCTAAGTCTAACGCGTCTGCCAATTCCGCCATGGGCCCGGCGAGGAGAATTATAGGCTAGAAATGACTTTAGGGAAAGCAAAAGCCCTCTATATACTCACTCCTGTTTCATTGGGAGCGCCTTAGGCCTTCAAAACGGTTGATGACGACATCTTGAGGGCGCGTGAAGGATTCAACAAGGAACAAAAAAGGCCGACCCAACGGTCGGCCTCCTCTACTGACGCACAAGCTTAGAAGTTGTCGTTCAAATTCGCGTTCTCGAAATAACTGATGACAAAAGCATCAGTGAGATAATCAAATTTGGATTGTTCAACCTGTTCGCGATTCTCGTCGTTTTCGTTGCGTGATTCCATCTCGTTTTCATCTTGTTTCATAACATAACCTCCTAACTCTTAATTCACATTCTTTCGAATGGAATGACTAATATAGACCCAACTAGAGAATGTACAATAGCATGTGCGTTTGAAAGTGCTTTCAGTGTTTTCATCCATTTTCAAAAGACAAAAGAAAAGCCCTGTGATCAGGGCTTTTCCTTATAAATGTGATGATAATTATTTAGCGAAGTTCTTTCGGATCGATGTTGTCCATGTCGTCAAAATCCTGGTTTTCGCCGCACATGCCCCAAATGAAGGTGTAGTTCTTCGTTCCGACGCCGGAATGAATACTCCAAGAGGGAGATATGACGGCTTGCTCGTTATGCATGACGATATGTCTCGTCTCAGTCGCGGGCCCCATCATATGAAAGACAATGTCGTTCTCGCCCATGTCGAAGTAGAGGTAGACTTCCATGCGACGATCATGGGTATGGCACGGCATGGTGTTCCAAGCGCTGCCCTCCTCGAGGTGGGTGAGACCCATCGTGAGTTGGCAGGTTTTGACGGTCGAAGGAATCAGAAGACGGTTGATTGTCCTCTCGTTGCAGGTGGCGCGACTACCTAAATGCCGATGGTCGGCCTTTTCGAGTGGGATTAAGACGGTCGGGTATGTGGCGTGAGCGGGGCAGCTATTGAGGTAGAACTTCGCCGGTTTCTCCGCGTCCTTGGAGGCAAAGATGACCTCTTTGGTCTCGCGGCCCACGTAAAGGCAATCGAAATGCTTAAGAGTATAAGTCGTTCCATCGACTTTGACGGATCCTTCTTCGCCGATGTTGATGATCCCAAGTTCTCGGCGATCAAGAAAGTGCTCGGCCCGGAGTTCCGGAGCGGAAGCCAAAACGACTTCCTTTCCTTCGGGAATAACCCCTCCGACGATGATACGGTCGATATAGCTATAGACGAGTTTGACCTCGTTATGGCCAAAAGGCGACTCGATCAGATACTCTTTGCGTAAACGCGCCGTATCGTAATGGGCATAGTCCTCTTTCGAGGAGTAATCCCTGACTTCGATTTTCATATTCGTTCCTCCCTTTAACTCTCGAAATAATCCGGGTGGCGGTCGCGAACCTTCTCAATGCCGGTCAGACCGGCATAGTTATGGGCCAAGACGACCCCTTTGAGGCCGGAAAGGTCCTTGCTCTCCAGCACATCGATGATCCGGTAATGGATCTCGAGGAGGGAGGTGATTTCCTTTTCGTCGCGAAGGAACGTCAGGTAACGATACCTCGCGAAATACGGATAGGAATCGTTAAGGAGGGTCAGGATGGACTGTTTGCCCGCCTTATCGAAGATGATCGAGTGGAACTCGTTATCAAGGCTAAAGAAGAAGGAAGCAAACTTCTCGTCGTTGTCCTTGCCGTCGTCTTTGAGCAAATCGCGTTGGTTATCAAGCAGGGTTTTAAGCCGGATGATATCACCCGGGTTAATGACGGAGATGAGGTCGGTAAGAACAAGATACTCCACCGCGGAGCGGAAGAAGAGGATGTCGTTGATCGAATCAAGACGGATTTTCGTGACGAAGGTGCCGCTTTGGGGATAAATGACCAAGAGGTTGTCTTGTTCAAGGCGTTTGAAGACGTCGCGGATCGGGGTCCGGGAGATCTTGAACTGCTTGCTGACTTCCTCCTCCTTGAGGCGGCTGCCAGGCTTGATTTTCAAGGTGATAATATCGTTGCGGATTTTTTGGTAAATGGTTTCAATTTCTTTGGTCATTTTTGACACCCCCCGAAGGCGACGATAGTCTATCTAAGCACCCGGCCGCTGACGTTGCCCTTCATGAGGCTTTCCACCTCGGAGAGGGACACGTGGTTGTAGTCGCCAGGAATCGTATGTTTGAGTGCGCTGGCGGCAGCGGCAAAATCAATGGCTTTTTGCGGGTCTTGATAAGCGATCATCCCGTAAATCAACCCGGCGGCGAAGCTGTCTCCACCACCTACTCTATCAACGATTCTAATCTCATAGTGAGCGGATTTATAGGTTTTCTCGCCGACGCAAAAGACCCCGCCCCAGCCATTGTCGCTGGCGCTATGGGATTCGCGAAGGGAACTAGCCGCCCCTTTGAAGTGGAATTTCTCGCACATGGCCTTTAGCATGGCGCCGTAGCCTTCCGCATCGAGTTTGCCTTTGTTGACGTCGCCCGAGGCGACGAAACCAAGGCAGCTTTGCGCGTCTTCCTCGTTGCCGATCACGTAATCGACATAGGGCATTAATCCGATGAGGCACTTCTGAGCCTCTTCTTTGCTCCAGAGTTTGGCGCGGTAATTAAGATCGAACGAGACGGTGATACCCATCTTTTTGCAGGTTTGAAGAGCCTTCAAAGTGATAGCTTGGGCATTCTTGCCTAAAGCCGGGGTGATCCCGGTCACATGGAACCAGGAGACGCCCGAAAGGATTTGCTCGAAATCGAAATCGGAAGGCAAGGCCTCGGCGAAGGCGCTGTGGGCGCGGTCATAGATGACTTTGCTGGGGCGCATCGAAGCACCGGTTTCGAGGAAATAGATGCCAATTCTTTCACCCCCGCGCACGATGTTAGAAGTGTCGACTCCGAACTGACGGAGGGAATTGAGGGCGGCCTGCCCCACTTCGTTATCAGGCAGCTTCGTGAGGAAGCCGGTTGGGATGCCGAAATTGGCCAAACTGATGGCGACGTTGGCCTCGCCACCGCCATAATTGATATCAAACTGATGAGACTGAACGATGCGCTCAAATCCGGGGGTCGAGAGGCGGAGCATCAACTCCCCCATGGTCATGACTTTCATTTATTTGCCCTCCCTGGCCTCTTTCACGAGGCGGACGAACAGGGCGGCCCGCTTGGCCACCTCGTCGTATTTTCCTTCTTGGCCCGGAGCGGTGAGATCACTGCCGGTGCCGATAGCGACGGCTCCGTTTTTGATCCAGTCCTTGGCATTGTCGAGGCTGACGCCTCCCGTCGGCATGAGATTGGCTTGCGGAAGCGGTCCGTGAACGGCTTTGAAATAGCTCGGCGAAACGGACGAACCCGGGAAAACTTTGATGACTTCGACCCCGGCCTTCATGGCCGCGATGATCTCGGTGATGGTAAAACAGCCCGCGAGATAAGGAACCTGATAGAGGTTGCAGAGTTCGGCGACGCCTTTATCAAAGGAGGGAGAGACGATGAACTGGGCGCCCTTAAGGATGGCCAAACGGGCAGTGGTTTCGTCAAGGACCGTGCCGGCTCCGACGATATAACTAGCGTCCTTGACCTTGGACAAAGAGGCGATGACTTCTTCGGCTCCAGGGACCGTAAAGGTGACCTCGAGTCCGACGATGCCGCCTTCCGCGCAGGCTTCCGAAAGCTTTTTGGCTTCCTCAAGCGACGAGGCCCGAATGACGGCGATGACGCCGCATTCCAGCAACTTTGTGATGACTTGGCTTTTCATGGGATATCCTCCTAAGGATAAGTTAGCTAATCTTTTTCTCGTAACGGAAGCGGAACTCGATGAGATGGTAGACGAACATGCAATTTCCGAAGCCCTCAAGCGATAACCCCGTTAAGGCGAGGAAGCGCTGAACCCGGTAATTGACGGTGTTCCGGTGGACGTAGAGTCGCACCCCGGCAAGCTTGGGCGATTTGTCGCACTCGATGTAGGCCTGGACCGTAAGAGCGGTCTCGTCGTCGACTTTGTCGAGGAGGAAGAGGAAATCCTTATAGATGCTCTGATCCTTCTTGGCGACTTCGTCGAGGTAGGAGATGGAGCCTCCGTCAACCTGGTTAAGGTATTCGAGGCACACTTCGTTATAGAAGGGAACGAACAGCCCTTGAAGATTGGGCAGATCCTCGGAGAGGGCCTTTTGGCTCGCGAGGAGTTCGACTTCGCTTGAGAGGCCATTCGGCAAATTGAGGAGCAGGCAATCCTTTTCGTTTTCAATCCGCGCCTCCGGAACGAGGCGTTTCAGAATGTAGGTGAGCTTGGGTTGGCTCGTCTCCGGAACCCTTAAGATGGCGTGGCTCATGTTTTCTTGAAGGATTCCACCCCGATGAGGGTTTCTTCCTCCCCTTCGTATCCACTCGCGAGGACGTTATCGAGCCAAACGTTTTTGACGTTGGTGAAGAGAAAGCCTTTCTTTTTCATCTCGGCGATCCCACACATCATCGCGGGGTAGCCTTCAATCGCGTTTTTCTTCATCGAGAAACGGCTATTGGAGATGACGATGGATCCAATCGGCTGCTCCGGAAGGCCATAGAAGAAGCCCAGGGCCACCGAGGAGTCTTCGCAATCGAGGTGATCGAAGGTGAAGGAGCCCAAGTATGGCGTCGTTTCGTCAACTGGGCGTTTGTTCTTGTCCTGAACCCAGTCGTCTTTCCCATCGGGATCGCAGAAATAGAACATATTGACCACGAGAGGCGTGAGAACGCCCTTCATCTTGATGTTACGGAAGGCAATGCCATCGATGACACTATCTTGCCCGCGGCCCCGGCGCGACTTGATGCGCATGCCGCGGTCGGTGCCTTCGAAGAAACAGCGTTCCACCGTGATGTCCTTGAGGCCCGCCCCGGCTTCGCTCCCAAGAACGACGGCCCCATGGCCTTCGTGCATGTAGCAGTTGCGGATGGTGACCCTTTCGGTGGGGGTTTTGTAGGTCTTCCCGAGGTAAATCTTCCCGGACTTCAGGGCGATGCAATCGTCCCCGACCGAGAAACGGACCCCGATGATCTCGACGTCGGAGCAGCACTGCGGGTTGATGCCGTCGGTGTTGGGGGTGTCCTTCGGATTGGAAAGATAAAGGTCATAGAAACCCAGTTCCCTCGAGAAATAGGGGTGGATGGTCCAGCAGGGCGAGTTTTGAATAGAAAGGCCAAGCAGTGACACGCCTTCGCAGTGGTTAAGGAAGAAGACGTGAGGACGGGCGTAGGTGAGGTGTTTGACGTCATCCCAGAAGTGGGATTTGTCGGCCTGCATGTCGATGAGGCCTTCGCCGACAATCGAAACGCCATGGACGCCAAAGCCGTTAAAGAGGGAAGGCATGCCTTCTAAAGGCGCCCCTTCGAAAGTCATGAGTTGCACCATCGTGCCATCCTTAGCGGGTATTTCGCCCGGGAAAAGCGGATAGGCCGAAAGGTCGGAATTTCCTAAGATTGTGGTTCCCTTAGGGATGTAAAGGGTCAAGTCGCTCCGTAAGAAAAGCGAAGTGACCGCATAAGTGTCTTCGTCGAAGATGAGGACCGAATGGGGCGGCAGGACATCGAGGGCGGTTTGAATCCTTAACGTGTCATCGGCCGCACCGGAGGCTTTTTTGAAGTCTTTGAGGTGGGCGACGAGGGTGGCCTTTTTGGTGGTGAAAAAGAAGACATCGGACTCGATTTTCACTTCGTAAGTCCGGTTGGGTTCCAGTCCATAGAGGGAGAAGACATTGCGTTCCCATTGGCTAAGGACTTTTTGGCCATCCAAAAAGACGTCATAAGGGGCGGGAGCGTAATAAACCGCGCCGTTGTCGAGCTCAAAGGATGCCGCGATTTCGTTGAGGAACAGAACGTGGAACTTCATAAGCGGGCCTTCTTCCTTTTTTCGAAGAGAAACATGATGAGGTCTTTAACTCCGATGACCACGCCGTCGATGATAAAGCCCACAAGAGCGAACGATAAAGGCTCCCGGAAGAACCAAGAAGTGGGGAACACCACGTCGATTTTCGAAGCCAAAAAGGCGGCGAGGAAGGACGTCGCAAGGCCCCAGACGAGGCCATAGGCAATGTTAATAAAGAGGGAATAGACTTTCTTGTTCTTGATAAGAAGCCACCACCGCGACTCACGCTCCGAAGTCTCGATGACCTGGAGGACGTTATAGAAAATCAAATCATTCAATAGTCCCATGGCGGTTCCGAGGACGATCATTTGGATGTAGATGGCATCCGCGTACTCTGCCCAGATGGTTCCTAAGCCCATCACGAAGAAGAAATAAACCATCCCGTAAGACCAGTACTTGAACACGCAAGCCTTGATCCAATAGGGGATTTTGTCGAACCACGAAATCTTGTACGCCTGAACAGCTGGGGTTTCTTTGAGGTCCGTCGTTTTCTTTTCCTTGGGTTCCTGGGTATCGAGCATAATGGTTACTTAATGTGAATCCGTTTGATAAGGGGCTGGAGCAGCGGCTCGAGGGCCGCCAAAAGGGCCGAGATGCCAAGCAGCACCAAATGCAGAATCGTAAGTCCGTGCGTGGCCGCGAGCGAGCCTTCCTCATTATCCACGACTTTGTTATAGACGGTGTTGAACAAACTCATCTCGACCTGCATGTCGTGGAGGTAATAGAAGTCGAGGAAAACCTCCAGTCCCAGGAAGAGGTAGAAGGCGGCCAGCATCAGATACTTCTTTTTCTTGCTGATGTGGCGTTCGGAAGATTTCATATAGGACAAAACCACGAACACGGAAAGCAGCATGTTGGCGAAAAAGAGGATCGGGTTGAGGGTGTCGTTATGAAGTTTTTCGATGGAAAGGAGGAAGGAGGGGATACTGAAGGTTATGACGACCATGGCCCCAATGGAGAAGAGGAAAGGAATCACGGTGATGTGGTTCTTGGCGTGGATGAAGAAGCGGGTGAAGAAGAGCTTGAAAGGGTTTCCCGACATGGCCTCGGTCAAAGATTCCTCGTCGCTGTTAGCGACTTTGCGGAGGAATTCGTTGTCGATCTCGTCCGCGTCATCCACTTCGTTCAGGATGGCGGTGGCGACTTTTTTCTCTTCGCTCATAACGGGAGGCCCTCCTTTCGGATCGCTTGTCCACTTTCGGCATCAAAATAACGGATGAGGGAAGGGGTGAAGCCTATTTTCACGATGTCGCCGGGAAGGAGGCGATGCCAGCCCCGGAGTTTGAGGACGGTCTTGAAACCGGAGAGCGTGCCATGAATCAGACTCGACTGACCGAGATGCTCCACGAGTTCGACCTGGAAGTCATGGGGCCCTTCGGCCACCACCGCTTCCGGACGGAAGGCGAAAACCAGAGATTTGCCGCTCGAAACGTAGGCCGAAAGAAGGTCGGTTTCCTCGGACGATAATTCTTTAGTGAAGGCTCCGGCGACGAACTTCCCGTTCTCGATGGATCCTTGGATGAAATTCATCGGGGGGTTGCCGATGAAGGAGGCGACGAAGAGGTTGGCCGGATGGTTATAGATCTCTAAGGGTTTTCCGATTTGTTGGACCTCGCCCATCGACATGACGACGATTCGATCGGCCAAAGTCAGGGCTTCGATCTGGTCATGGGTGACGTACACCATCGTGGTCCCGAGGTTGTGATGCAAAAGTTTGATCTCGCGGCGCATGGAGTTGCGGAGTTTGGCGTCGAGGTTGGAAAGCGGTTCGTCAAAGAGGAAGACTTTCGGGTTTCTGACGACGGCGCGGCCCATGGCCACCCGTTGCCTTTGCCCCCCCGAAAGCTCTTTTGGTTTCTTGTTGAGCTGATCCATGAGGCCGATGATTCTCGCGGCGTCCATGACTTTCCGGTGAATGTCTTCGGGATTCTGCTTCCGGAGCATCAAGGAGAAGGAGAGGTTCTGGTAGACGGTCATGTTCGCATAAAGGGCGTAGTTCTGGAAGACCATCGCGATATCGCGCTCTTTGGCGGGCTTGGAGGTCATGTCCTTGTCCCCGATCAGTAGCTGTCCGTCCGTGATGCTTTCAAGGCCGGCGATCATGCGAAGGGTGGTCGTTTTGCCACATCCCGAGGGCCCGACGAAAACGATGAACTCGCCATCGGCGATTTCCATGTCGAAATCCTTGACGGCGGTGACGCCGCCATCGTAGACCTTGCGCAAATGTTTGAGGGACAGGGTGGACATACTATTGTTTGATTCTTTCGTTTTCGATAGGTTTCACCGTCGCGAGGTATTTGCGAAGGGTGAGCCCCTGATAGATCGAGACAAACCCGGCAATGATGAATAAGACGCCGGAGACGACGTAGAACGCCATGATAATCGGAAAGAGACCGGTGGCTAAGATTTGGTCGCCGTGATAGCCGGTCTCCGGATTTCCGGAACGGGCATTCACGAGAGCGAGGTTGTAGAGGAAGGGACGGATGATCTCATAGGCACCACAAACCAGGGAAACAATGCCATAGAGTTTGGAGTAGCTTTCCATGCGACTGGCGCTAAGGAAAAGGAACAGCATGAGGAGAATGTTGAGGAGAATGTCTAGTGTCGTCGCGAGACCGGCATTGGTGATACCGAGCATATTGAAGCTGCTAAGGAGAGGAATCTTGATGGAACTATAGGTGATGCTGAAAGACACAACCATGCAAACGATTCCTAGCAAAGCGAGCCAATATGAAACCTTATTGGGGCGGTAACGGAGCATTTCGAGCTCGATGCCTTGAGGCATCAAACGGCTCTTGACCCATTTGATGAAAGGGTTCTTTTGCCCAAGGTTTTGTCTATTCATGGGAGGCCCTTTCCGTGGCTTCGACCGCGGCGACTTCGGCCAATAACGGTTTGTTCGCTAAACGCACTTTGATTCGATCGATGAGAATGAGCACCCCGGGGACGGCGAGCAAGAGAACGAGAATCAGCGCGAGATATCCGAGGGCGAAGACTGGGGTGTCGGGAGAGGCTTGGGTATCGGGAAGGTGGGAGGCGAAGTAATTGTTGATCGTGGCGAAATCGAGGACTTTATAGGTCTGCTCGTAATGGATGATTCCGGCAAGCCCCGAGATGAAAGTCACGAGGGGGAGGGTGATCCATAAACCCATGAGGACGAAGTTGGTCGGATAATAGATCTTTCGGAGATCGTTACGGAAGAAACGATAGAGCAAACTGACGAGGAGACCAGCGATTGACAGGATGAGAATGAGGTTGTTGATCCCTTCGACTTCGCGGGCGTAATAGCCAGGGACCGAGAGGTCAGTGATATCGCTCTGATTCGTGTATAAGCGAAGGACGGCCGCCGGGGTCGCCATGGCGAGCGCGTAGATGGCTAAAAGACCGTAGACGATCAAACCGATCGTCGCTAGGTGTTTTTGGAAATACGCGGTGATTTTGCTCATGGGATACCTTTCAAGTGAAGCCCGGGGATGGGACGATCCCATCCCCAGAGCTTTAGTTTCTACTTGTCAGCTTATAGGGCTTTGAAGCGGGTATAGGCGTCGTTGTAGTACTGGAGGAGGTTGGTCAACTTCATCGTGGTGTTAACTGTCGTGAGATAGTTTGCCTCGCTGAAGTCGAGCTCTTTGTAAGTGCCGAATCCGTTCTTGTACATGTCGAGCCAGACGTTATAGCCACCTTTAGAGTTGCTGAAGACGTTGGTTAACGGCTTGAAGGCGTCATCAGCCAAGGCCTCGTTCTCCTGAGCGGTGAACGGGAAGTTGGTCGGGATGATGTCGTAGAGGTGGTTGACATTGTTGGACTGGAAGTTCGGGTGCTGGAGAACGCCGAGGGCGATGGCTTTGTTGATGTAGCCAAACGTGGTCTTAGCCTTATCCGGAACGGCCTGATACTCGCCGCCCTGGTCTTTGACATAGCCAATGCCGAGGGTTGACCCAATGTACTGACGGGCATAATCGGTGAAGCTGCCAGCCGATAAGGTCTTGAGTTCGTTTAAGGTCGCGGCAGAGAACTTCGGAACTTGACGTCCCTGATAGTCGAAGGTAACGACGTTGCCGTCATTATCCTGCTCGAGATAGCCTTTCGGCCCATAGGACATGAGCTGGTTGCCAGCATCAGTCCAGAGGTAGTCGAAGATAGCAAGAGCACGATCAAGGGTCTTGGAATCATTGGCCGTGGCCGAGGTGATGAACCAGCCGTCGGTCTTGACCGAGCGCCAGCTCTCCGTGAAGTGGATGTAGTTTCCGTTTCCTTCCCAGTCAGCGACGGCCGGGATGATGGAGGAATAGACGGCCTTGCCTTCGTTAAGGGCGGCAAAGGTCGGATCGTCGTTGATGGTGGTCTGAGTCTGGTTGTAATCGTAGCCAGAGAACTCGAGATCGGTCTTGCGAACATCGGAACCGTACTTGTTGGCCGGGTTCTCGAAGTCTTGCTGGATGAGGTGTTCCTTATACATCTGATTCATCTTGCCGACAGCGTCTCTCATGGAGGCGTCGCCACGGCAGTCGTGGATCTGGCCGTCAGTGCCGACGTAGAGGTAGCCGGTGCGAGAATCGACGCCGCGGACGCCGAAGCACTGGAGGAATCTCCAGAGGTCGGGAGTGCGGTCGAGGGTCGCAGCGCGAGGTCCAAGCGGAATCAGGACTTTCGCGCCATCGCCGGTTAAGAAAGCCGGGTTGGTGAGGACGCAGCGATAGAGAGCGACGAGTTCATCGACGTCATAAGCGGCGTTCTGTCCGATGAAGAGGTTACTGCGGTTGGCTCCGTAGTAGTTGGTGTAGGTCTTGTCAATGTAGTCGCGGAGAGCCTTGACGTAAGTGGCTCCGGTGCGGCTGGCTAAGGCGTTCTGCTGATCGATGATGTTCTCACCGCTCAGGTACTTTTTGGCGAGGCTTTCGACGCCACTGCCGTCGGCTTTGACAACGGAGATGTGAGTGTCCATCGTCGCCGGGGAGAATCTGGTGTAGAAGGCTTCGGTCGGAGCGGCAACCGTGTCAAGAGACGTCGGCAGTTCGCCGTCGAGGAGGTCTCTGACCCAGTCAATACGACACTGGAGCATACGCTCGATGTCGTCATTGCCGTCGAAGTACGGCGCGTAGAACATGTTGCCGTTGCCATCAAGCATCATCTTCCGGAGAGCCGGGTTGGCGGTCAGGAAGGAGCTGAGGTGCGGCATCTTGTTCATGTAATCGTTGAGATCGAGGATCGTTCCGTTGTTCGTTCCTTCGGTGACGATGCCATCGACCGGGCCCTGGCCAATGTTGATCAAGCCATTGGTGGAGTCGGTGAAGTTTTCGCCGATGTAATAAGCCAAAGCGGCTTTGGTGGTAGTGCCAGTCGGATCGGTGCAATCCTTGATGACGAAGTTCAGATCGCTCTGGAGCTGAGCCCAGGCCGGTTTGAAATCCCCGACTTCATAGGTGTTGCCATCGGGGGCTACATAGGAGCCGCCGGTTTTGGTCATGGCCGGCGAGCCGGTATCAAACGCCATGCCGGACTTGGCCTTGCCGTTGTAGAAGACGCCAATCTTGACGTCCACCGATTCGGAAAGATCCGGTGTGTAGATCGATGAGGAAGAGGATGAGACCGAAGCGGATGACTCGGAACTGGATTCGGATTCAGAAGCGGAGGTCGAATCGCTGCTAGCGGGAATGTTACTGCTTCCCGGGACCGATGAAGAGGATGTCTCGCCGCAGCTGGTCAAGGGTAACAGGGCCATGACGGCAAGCCACATCATTGATTTTTGAATTTTCATTTTTACTCCTTTCCAAGAATCAATTATCGACAAGCGGATCGAATCGGATGTATAGAACCCCATGATCATTGAGGTAGGTACCAAAGTTTTTCTGTTTTCTCTGTTCGGTTGTCACTCCTTCACGCCACCTAGGTTGACCCCGGCCGCGAAATATTTCTGAATGAACGGATAGATAAGGATGATAGGGATGATGGCCGCGACCACCATCGAGTAGATGACGGACTGTTCACTATAGGTGCCAAGGTTGATGGCGCCGTTATTCACCGTCTCGCTTAAGAGGGTGATCCGTTCCTGTATTACGACTTGAAGAGGCTTATAAAGGTCATTGCTGATGACGCGCGAAGCCCAGAAGTAACCGTTCCAGCGACTGATGGCGTAGAAGAGGGCGACGGTGGCGATTGTGGCTTTGCTCATCGGGACGTACACCTTCCACATAATCTGGAAATCGGTGGCCCCATCGACGAGAGCGGCTTCTTCGATTTCTTTCGGAACCATCTCGAAGGCGTTGCGAAGGAGCAGGATGTTGAAGGCGTTCATACCCATAGAGATGACAATCATCCATTTTTCGTCGGTGATGCCGATGGCCTTGAAGGCGTTCATGGTTGCGAGGTAGTTTTGGAAGACCGGCACCATGCCGGCGGTGAACCACATAGTGAAGACGACGAGAAAATTCAGAGTCTTGTTGCCAAAGAGGTTCTTCTTGGACAAAGCGTAGCCGCCGAGGATCGAGACCAGCATGCAGTAGATCGTGCCAAAGAAAGTAATGAAGAAGGTGTTACAGTAGGCCGGCCAGAAGGACGGGTCATTGACGACCGTCATGAAGGCGTCGAACTGCACGTCGATCGGGAAGAGGATGATATCGCCGGCGTCTACCGCGACCCGACCGGAGAAGGCGGAGCTGATGCAATAGATAAGAGGATAGAGGCAGAAGAGGGCAAAGACGGTGGCCAAGAGGTAGGAGAGGATACGGAAGATGATTTCGGAGGCCTCCATACGCTCAAAGGAATAACGGCCATTGGATTTCCGTCCCCGGCGAATGTGGTTAAGTGAGATTTCTGTGCTTTGCATATGGTGACCTAGAAGAGGGAAGTCGAACTCACTTTCTTGGCGATGCGGTTACTGCCGAGCACGAGGACCATGGAGAGCAGGGCGTTAAACAGATCGGCGGCCGCTCCAATGCCTTGGTTGCTATTATTCGTCATGATGCGGTTGATGACATAGGTCGAGATAATCTGAGAAGTCTCATAGGTGGATTCTGGCGTGCCAAGTTGCTGCAAAAGATAGACCTTTTCGTAGCCGATGGTAAGCAATTGCCCAAGACGAAGAATCAGCATGATGACCAAGGTAGCGGACATGCCAGGCAGGGTCACGTAGCGAATCTGCTGCATTTTGCTGGCCCCATCGATTCGGGCCGCCTCGTAGTTGGTGGGGGAAATGCCCAAAATGGCCGCAAAATAAACAATGGAGCCGTAACCAGCCCCTTCCCAGAGGCCGGAGATGATGTAAATAGAACGGAACGATTTTGGGCTCGAAACCATGTTCTTCAAACCGAAGAGACTCTCGAAAATCGCCCCGATTGGCCCGGCCGCGACTTGGGCCGAGATGGTGCTGCGTAAAAGCATTCCGATGAGAGTCGTGACGATGACCGTGGAAATAAACTTCGGAAGATAGCTGAAGATTTGGACGGCCGAACGGTAGAGCTCAATCCGGATCTCGCTGAAGAAGAGGGCGAGGAGAATCGGGAAGGGGAAGCCGAAGATGAGGCCATAGAAGGAGAGGGCAAAGGTGTTGCGGAAGGCTGACCAGAATTCGTAATTGGAGAAGAGGGACTCGAAATTGGCAAAGCCGGTGAAGGTCGAAGTGTAGGCTCCCCGTCCGAACGAGGAATCAATGACATAGTACTTAAACGACATGATCATCGTTCCGATCGGGAGGTATCTCCAAAGCAAGAGGACGAGCGAAAGCGGCAAGAGCATCACATAGAGGCGCCAGTCGCTCAGAATACCGCGAAGAACCGTTTTCCAATGGTTTTTCTCTAGGAGTTCCACCTCGGCTTCGGTGGCTTTTGGCATTTCTTTCATAAGGATTTTTGCCCCTCCTTCCCTGACTTCTTGTGGTTTTGGTAGGAGGCGACCGTCTCATTCTCGACGTCGAAATGGCTCCGTTTGTCGCCGGTTTCGGCTTTGCGTTTGGTTTCGTTAAGGACGCGAAGATCCTCGGCGGTGAGGACGCCTCCATCAAGGAGGGCGATGTCGCTCGTCTCGTCGTTATCGGATAGACCTTCGGGGGACTCATAGACGGCTTTGGCGGCCGCGGCCTTGACCGGTGCCGTTTCGGCTTTAAGAGCCACAAGGTACTCGTTCATATCCACGACCATGTTGGGTTGGCGGGTTGAAAGGAGAAACACCGCCAACCCAAACAGGACGTTGAGTAAATCATAGGCATAATAGAGACCGACCACCGACCAGAAATCCGCATTGCCGATTTGGCAGACGGCCCGTCCGATTTCGAGAGTGGCAAAACCCGCGAAGAAATAGGCGAACTTAAACCATTTTTTCTCTTTGATGATGGCGTTCTTGTCGACGCGGATGAAGAAAAGCAAAACGATGGCGAGGAAGAGATACGCCACGGTGGACGAAAGGACAAAACCAAGGGTAACGGTCCCTTTCATAAGGAAACGAACCAAAGCGCCCGCTCCACCGCCGATAACACCGACGAGGAGGCCCCAGGCGTTCCAGCGGTAAATGGCGATCAAGGCGACCACCGCGACCACGGACACGGAGAACACCTGCGCGGGGAAAAGATTAAAAAGCGCTACCGACAGTGCCTCCGAAACGGCAGCAATGAGGGTTAAGATACCAAGATCCATCGCTTGATAGGCTTTTTTTGACATTGTGAGTTTTCCTACGGAACCTGAAATCGCTTACAACTAATGATAATGCAAGAAGAGTTTTTTGTATACAAGAAATAGATTTGTGCCGATAGCACGCGGTTTTGGAATCGCTTCCAATTTAAAAAACACTAGATAACAAGGGGTTTTACTAAGACAAAACTGTTGTGTACAAGAGTAAAAATAAAGGAGAGGTTATATTTAACAAATGCCCTTTGGAGGCCTTACCAAAGTTTTTTCAGGAAGGCAAGTGAAGAGACGATTTTGTCGGCTTTGACGCCTTCGAAGGTCAAGAGGGCCGAAGGGCAGTATTCTTTGATGGCCTTAAACATCAAATCATAATGGAAATCGCCTTCGCTTGGAGCGAGTTGAACCATCTTTCCGTCCACGATTTTGGCGTCTTTGAGGTGAATGACTTTGATTTCCGTTCGAAAGGTTTTGAGTGCGGCCAGGAAAATCTCGTCCCTTTGCTCAAAATTTCCCTCGTAAAGAAGATTGAAGAGATCAATTGTGACGTGAACGGCCTGGGAATGCAGTTCTTTCAGCAGGCGTTCAAGAACCGCAGGGGAGAAAATAACATGCCCCCAGGCCGGCTCAAACAAGACTTCCCCATGGACCTTCTCCGCGTAGGAGACTAGCTCAGCCAAGACTTTCTTCGTGGCCTGATAACCTTCTTCGGTGTGGTTTTTGGGAACATAGGTCCAGGGTGAATCGTTATAGCTTCCGGTTTCGGTCCCGACGTAAGCCCCTCCAAAAGATGGGGCGATCCGGAGATTCTCTTCGAAGGTCTCGAGGCCTCGACGGACCACCTCAGGGTGGGAGTGAACAGGATTAAAATAAGCGCCTAACATCGAGACGGATATATTCCGGTCCCGAAGGGCCTTCTGAACACGAGCCACGTAAGCGTCGTCGTAGGATGGGGCATCAAAAGCTTTGCCAAACACCAACTGAATGCTTCGAAAGCCAAAAGAGGAGACGATCTCAGCGAGTTCTTCAGGGGTTTTCTTTTCCGCCAAATCGTGGGCGCGAACGGCAAAGTTTGGTTCCATGGGTCTTCCGCAGTTGTTTATAATAACTATAACCCAAAGGGGTCCACAAATGGTTTCCAGTTCTTCTTTCTATGACGCCCAGCAATTCATCGTGAATGACGTGGCCGAACTTTTGACCCTCTGCTCGCGCCTACGAGAGGGCGACCCCCTTTCGCCTTATCGGATTATCGTGAAGTCCTCCCTTAACGAGGAAATCATCAAATTCCCCTTTTCCAATTTCCTTATTGAGGCCGCCGAGGGACCAGTCGTCATCACGGGCTCCCTCTACGCCAAGATGAAAGACGAGAAAGGCGAAGAACTCACCACTTGGAAAACCGCGACGATGAAGGTGACGGGCAGCCACAACGTCTTCATCGGCCTCGAGATCCGTAACGAGGCCGGCGATCCCGGAAGCAAGGGCCAAGAAGTGGCCTTAGGCATCTACGGGGACGATAACCTCTTCCTCAACTGCCGCTTCTCCTCGACTCAGGACACCCTCTTCGTCGGCCCGCTGAGCCGCGATCTGCAAGAGCGGTACAAGGGCTTTTTGCCCGACGACGAGAGGGAATGCCCTCACGAACTGACGAATTACTTCTCTTCCTGCCGAATCGAAGGTAGCGTCGATTTCATCTTCGGGGCCGGCAACGCCTTCTTCGACCGTTGCGAGATCGTTTCTGTCGATGATGGCCGAAAGGAAGGATACGTTGCCGCCCCCTCGACCGAACAGGAGAACCCCGGTGGCTTTTTCTTCCTCGAATGCGAGTTCGTCTCCGCCATAAAAGAACCTCTCATCTATTTGGCCCGGCCCTGGCGAGACTATGGCAAAGCGGTCTTTGCCTCCTGCCATTATGGGGACCACATCAAAAAGGAAGGCTTCTCGGAGTGGTGCGACCTGCAAAGGAAGAACACCTGCCGCTTTTCGGAGTGGCCTTTAACAAAAGGAAGGGCCGCCTGGGCCCGTGAGGCCGACGTCCCTTCCATTAAAGAAGCTTACGCGAAAGTCGCTCAGCGCTTAAAGTAAGCGTTCGCGTTGTTAAACGAGATATCCTCGGCCACTTGGGCGAGGATTTTTCTATTGTCGGGGTATTTCCCTTCTTCCACGAGGCGGCCCATGTAGTCGCAGACCTCGCGCCGGAAGTATTCGTGGCGCGGATAACTGAGGAAGCTCCGCGAATCGGTCAGCATGCCAATGAAGCAAGAGAGCAAGCCGTCGGCCGAAAGAACGTCAAGCTGCCGCTTCATGCCTTCGAAATGGTCATTGAACCACCAGGCGGTTCCAAGTTGGATTTTGCCTTTCATGCCCCCTTGGAAGCAGTTCATCAGGGTCACGAGCGGCTCATAGTCCTTGGAGTTGAGGGTGTAAAGAACGGTCTTGGGCAGTTCGTTATGGGAGTCGAGCTCACTTAAAAAATGGGCCAGTTTCTCGGCGAATGGGAGGTCTTCCACCGCATCATAGCCAGTGTCCGGCCCCATCCGTAAGAAGTTCCTCTCCGAATTGTTGCGGAGGGCGCCGATATGGAGTTGCATCACGAGGTTGTACTTATAGTAGAGACGACCGAGGTGGAGCATCACGAAGCCTTTGTAGGCGTCTTCTTCCTCAAAGGAAACCGGCAGGCCTTTTAGGCCTTTTTGGTATATGAGGTTAGCCTCTTCATACGTGACGCCCTTCTTATAATGGACGACATCGAGGGCATGATCGGTGGCCACGCAGCCGTGGTCGACGAAGAACTTCATTCTTCCGTCTAAGGCGGTGAGCATTTCCTTTAGCGTCGGGCAGGCTTGGCCGGAAACAACCTCCAGTTGCTTAATCCAAGGAATGAAGGAAGAGCGTTCCACGTTAAGGGCTTTGTCGGGCCGCCAGCAGGGCAACACATTCGTTTTGAGAGTCTGATCCTTGGCCATCAATTCATGGTAATGAAGATCGTCGACCGGGTCGTCGGTGGTGTAAACCGTCGCCACGTTGAACTTCTCCATCATCTTCCGGGGGGTCAAAGTCTTGAGGACCTCGTTGCATTGCTCGTAAATCTCGTCCGCGTTTTCTTTGCACAAAAGTTTGGTGACGCCAAAGTATCTACGAAGTTCGAGATGGGTCCATTGATAAATCGGATTGCCGATGAAGTAAGGCATGCATTCGGCGAATTTGTCGAAACGTTCCTTGTCGGTTTTCTGCCCCGTGATGTACTCTTCGGGGACGCCCATTTCGCGGAGCAGACGCCACTTGTAGTGGTCGCCGAAACCGTTGGCACCAAGCCAGGCTTCCGTGATGGATTTGAGGGGTTTATCCTCGTAAATCTCCCGCGGAATCAGGTGGCAATGGAAATCGAAGATCGGCATTTTCGCCGCGTGGTTGTGGAATAGGTCTTTCGCCACTTCGTTCGTAAGCAGGAAGTCGTCGCCTAAGAATTCTTTCATGTTTTTTCTCCTTTATAAGGTTACGCCGCTCTTGAAGAGGGCGATGGAGGCAATCCCGTGTTTCTCTGCCTGAGTCTCCTCGCCGGAGGCGACGCGTAGAAGCAGGGCTAACAGTTCGTCCCGAGCCGCTGGGAATCCGAGGTCAAACGCTCTTTCGCCATCGTAATCGATCCACGATGGTTTAGAGGAAGCCAAGGTGTGGTTTGTAGCCACTTTGATGGTCGGAATGATGGAGCCAAACGGCGTTCCTCGTCCGGTGGTGAAGATGAGGATGGAAGCGCCGGCAGCCGCCACGTTCGTGGAAGCCACAATGTCGTTGCCGGGGCCGTCGATGAGGTTCAGTCCGCCCTTGATTAGGGGCTCTCCGATCTTCAGGACGTCTTCGACTTCGAGATGGCCGCCTTTAAGGATGCAGCCGCTGCTCTTTTCCTCAAGGGTGGTAATCCCACCGTCTTTGTTGCCGGGAGAAGGGTTCTCGTAACAAGGTTGGTGGTTGGCGGCGTAGTAGTCTTTAAAATCGTTGATAAGAGAAATTATTTTGTGGTAGGTCCCCTCGTCCCGCGCCCGGTTCATCAGGGCCTGTTCGGCCCCAAACATCTCCGGTACTTCGGTGAGAGCCACTTGGGCGCCGGCTCCGCCGATGAGGTCGCTTACGAGCCCGACCAAAGGGTTGGCCGTGAGACCCGATAAACCATCGGATCCGCCGCATTTGAGGCCGATCGAAAGTTTGCTAAGGGGTAAATCCACCCGCACGTCCTTCTTCATGATGTCGTAGAGCTCTTCGGCCATCGAAAGTCCATAAGCCACATCGTCAGCGACTTCTTGGGCGTTATAGGAACGAAGGCGTTTGGGATCGACGCGATTTAGGAGAGGCATAAATTCGGCTAAGCGGTTATTCTCGCAGCCGAGCCCAATGACGAGGACGCCTCCCGCGTTGGGGTTGGAGGCCAGACCGGATAAAAGCCGGCGGGTGTTCGACAAATCGTCGCCGAGCTGGGAGCAACCATACGGATGGGTCAAAATCATGACGCGATGAGCCATCTCCGGGTGGCTGACGATAAAGGCGGTTTTGATGCTCTCGACCGTGCCGTTGATGCAGCCCACCGTCGGGATGAGATAAAGGTCATTGCGGACCCCGGCTCTTCCGTCAAAGCGGAGGAAGCCTTTCCACGTGAACGAAGACGCCTTCACCGGGGCGACGGTTTCTTTCGCATAATGGTAAATCGGTCTCTCCTCAAGAGACGTTCTGAGGTTATGGCTATGGATCCATTCGCCCTTCTTGACGGGAGCGGAAAGAATCCCAATGACGTTGCCGTACTTGAGGACCCTATGTCCTGCGGGGAGGTCCCGCAAAGCGATTTTGTGCCCTTGGGGGATATCGCTAAGCAAAGTGAGGCCTTCGACGACCTCTCCTTTTTTAAAGGGCCTTAAAGCGATTAGAACATCGTCTTTCTCGTGAATTTTGATGGCCTCATTCATGGTTGAAATCCTTCACCGCTTGGTAAGCGCTCTTGGCCGAAAGGATTTTTTTGAGATCGATCACGACTTCGCTTAAGAGGCCACTGACCTCGGTGAGATCCTGTCCCCAGAAGGAGAGATTGGACAGGACTTTAGAAGCAAGGGCTTTGACGTCGCCATCTTTCGCATAAGCGGTCCAATACTCGGCAAAGGCGGCGAGATACTCCGGCGTGTCCTTGAGGGCGATGGGTTCTTTCTCGTTTCCGACCTGGCGGTAACCGCGATAGAAGACGATGAGAGAGGCGAGGGCAAACACTAAGTGGCGAGGGTTGGCTCCGGCCTTCACGTTATCAAGAAGAGTCGGCAAATCGCGCTCCTTGAACTTGCTGATGCTGTTAAGGGCAATCGACATTAAGGCGTGATGGACGTAGGGATTAAGGAAACGCTGGATGACATCGGCAGCAAACTGCGGGGCATCCTTGGTTTCGATGGTGGGGAGAATCTCCTCCTTCAGTTGATCGAGAAGGAATTTTTTGATCTCCGAATCCAGCAAAGCCTCGCGCACCTCATTAAAGCCGGCGAGGTAGGCCACGGGAACGAGGGAGGTATGGGAGCCGTTAAGGATCCGCACTTTCCGTTTCTTGTAGGGGTGGACGTCGGGGACGTAGATGGCGTGCAAGCCGACCTTGTCGACCGGAAACTTCTTTTCGCAGAAGGGTTCCTTCTTTAGGACGTAAAGGTGGAAGTACTCGCCCTTCACCATCGAATTGTCGACATAGCCGAATTCCTGGCAAAGTTGGGCAAACTCGTCACGAGGAAAGCCCGGCACGATGCGGTCGACGAGGCTCGAAGTGAAATGGCAACCCTCTTCGAGGTATTTGATGAAGGCGGGGTCTTCCTGACGCTTGGTGGCGAGTTCGAGAAGAACCTGCCGCAGGGTGTCGCCATTATCGTCGATGAGCTCGCATGGCATGATGGCGAGGCCGTACTTCGGTCCGAGGACGTTAAACCGGCGTTTTAACAGAGCCAAAAGTTTTCCAGGATAAGAGAAGGCGATCTGCTTATCGAGGTCCACCGCCACGTCTTTCTCGTCGAAGGCGATGCCGGCTTCGGTCGTGTTGGAAATCACGACTTCGAGGTCTTTGCTTTCTCCATATTTGAGGAACTTCTCAAGGTCGATGAAGGGATTGACGAAATCGTCGAGGACATCGATGACCTCGTGGAGGCGCACGGCCTCGCCCTTCTCGTTAAGGCCTTGAAGAATTAGGGTGTAGAGTCCGCCTTGTTTGGCAAGGTCGGCCACCCTTCCCGCCTCGAGAGGCTGCACGACCACGACGTGGCCGGAGTATTTTCCTGAGTCGTTCATCTTCTGGACCATCCAGTCGATGAAGGCTCTAAGGAAGTTGCCTTCGCCGAACTGCATGATGCGGATGGGCGCCTTCTTTTTCTCGTGATTCTTCGCGGATAGAATTTCTAACTCTGCCATGGTTTTTACCTCCTGTGATAGGTTCTCAATATGGCATTGAGAGATATTCGGCATAGGCCATCAAGAGAGGACCTACTCCTTTCGGATCATCGGCGACGACGGGCTCGGAGAGATAGTAATCGACACTGCCATCGCGCTTGAGGTTGTCGAGTCCCGACACCTTGACGATGTTTTCCAGATGTCCGTTTTGTAACGAATGACGGATGACGCCCTCGAAGATGGCAATGCCGTCCTTCATCTTCTCGCGCGGGATGAAGCCCATACGGGCCGCTTTCATGTAGGTATAGGCCACCATGAGGCTGCCCGACGTCTCGAGGTAGTTTCGCGGATCCTCTACGGTGACGAGGTCTTTGTACATATGAGTCGCTTCATCCTCATAGGGTTTGAGGCTTTCGAGGCACTGCTTGATCATCGGTTGGATCTTCTTTTTGGCCAAGAAAGCGTAAGACTGTTTTAGCGTTGTGGTGACATCGACGGTCGCCATCGCGAACCAGCCCACGGAGCGAAGCCAAACGTTGGGGCTCCGGCCCGTTTCCTTAGAGGCCCATCGTAGGCTCTTGGTCTCGTCGAAGGCGTGGTAATACTGATGGTTGACGGGGTCGAGGTTGAATTTCTCGACATTCGTGAACTGCAGGACAAGATCCTTCTTCAAAGCGATGGAATTGCGGGCGGTCGCCTGGATGGCATAGAAAGGGCCGGCCATATAAAGGCCATCGAGCCAAATCTGGTTGGGGTAGCGTTTCTTATGCCAGAAGGATCCCGCGTGAGTCCGGGGTTGAGTGTCAAATTGTTTGGCCAAGAGAGCCAAGGCCTTTGGATATTTCTCTTCATGGTGGGCTTGGTTCACATAGGATAAGGCCACGCCGGTTTGCAGGTTGTCGAGATTGTAGTCCTCGATATCGTATTGGTTCAGTTGGCCTTCCGGACCGATGTTCTTGTTGAAATAATCGATGCAGAAATCCAAATACTTCTCGTTACGGGTCACCTTATGGAGATCCATGGCACCCTTAAGAAGCACGCCATCTTCATAGCACCAAGCGGCTCCTTCCTTATAATGGGAATACGACGAAAGATAATCCCCGATGAATGAGTCCAAGGCCTGAAGTTCTTTTTTCGACAGCATTTTGGCGCCCTCCTTTTCCTTTTCGCGGTTCTTAATTCGCACGATGACGAAGAAGGCAACGATGACGGCCACGATGCCAATGGAGATGTTGGAAAAGCCCATGGCAATGCCGGCGCATTTGGCTCCGGTGAGACCGAGAGCGTACTCGCAGACGAGGAAGCTTGGGATGCGGAACACGAAGACCCGCATGATGTTAATGATCATGGATAGTTTGGTGAAACCAAAGCCATAAAGCAACCCCAGTACCGAGGAGTTGATGGCCAAGGTCATGATGCCAAGTTTCTCGTAGAAGAAGATTTCGTGAATTAATTGGGCATAGCTTTCGACCGCCGCGGCGGCTTCAGCCGGATCGGCAATGCCATCGCCGGCCTTTTGGGCGAAATAATGGCAAATCTCCGTATCGAAGACGCTGACCAACAGGATGCCGAGGAAGGCCACCGACAGGCTGTAGATAAGGCCAATATAGAAGGTTTTGATGGCTCGATCCGAACGATGGGCCCCGAGGTTTTGGGAAATGACGCTGGACGTGCTATCCTCGACGCTCGATAGCGGATTCGTGACCGCCCCGCCGATGTTGTTGCTGACTCCAAGGGCTCCCACGACATCGTTTCCGAAAGAGTAGCAGAGACCATTAATCACGACTTTTCCCAAAGAGAAGATGAATTTCCCGAGGAAAATCGGAAAGGAGATCGCCGTGACCCTTCCGATGGTTTCCGTCGATAAATCAAGGTTCTTCCATTCGAAATGGAAAAGATAATTCTTCATCGAAAGGCGGACGAGGATAAAGATCAATAGGCCACCGTTGGCGATCAATGTCGAAAGGCTCACGAACGTCATGTCGTAGAGCGTGAAGCCGTAGATGAAGAGGGCGTTAAGGGCCACTTTGACGAGGACGACAACGATATTTAGGAGAGTGATGAAGAGGGTGGAACCCTTGGCTTTCTCGATGCCGATGTAGACGGAATTGAGCATCATGACGGCGCTCGTGAGGACCGACATCTGGAAATAGCCCAAACCCACGTCGATGGATTCCTGCGTCACGCCGAATAACGAAAGGAGAGGCGCGGCGAAGGGAAGCACCACGAGGCAGGTCAAGGCGGCGAGAATGAAGGTGTAGAAGAAGACCGTGTTGGCGAGTTTCTTCGCCCGGACATAATCCTTCCGTCCGATTTGCCGAGCGATCAAAATGGAACCGCCAGCCCCGATACCCCCTCCGATGGCGGCGATCATGTTGCCCACCTGCGTGAGGGCCCCCACCGCGTTGACCGCCTCTTTCGAGAGGTTCGCGCACATGATGGTGTCGATGATGCCGTAGAAATAGTTAAAGAGGCTGTAGATGAATAACGGGAAGGCAATGACGAAAACGACCTTCCACAGGTTGCCGTTTACGATAAAGCTCCGGCGTTGAAGTTCTTTGGGGGATATGTCTTGGCTAACTACGGTCGCCATGATGAAGCCTATTCGATGGCGTCTTGGGTCTCTTCATCAAAGAAATGCAGGTCGGCTTTGTCGAGGAAGAAACTAAACTTGTCGCCGATGGAAACAAGGGTCTCCGGCGGCGTTTTCACGATGCTCTTGATCCCGTTTTTGACGAGATAGACGTTCTGGGTATCGCCAAGCATCTCGTTGATTTCGACCTGCCCTTCCACGTAGAGGTATTTCGGGTTGGCAGCATACGGGCCAAATTTGGCATGCTCCGGACGGTAGCCCAGAACGATCTTCTTCCCAGCCAACTTGGCGAGGAGCTCGGGCTTGATTCCGCTTAGATCGAATTCGAAGGACTGGTCAGGCGTGAGAAAAGTAACGCCATTAAGCGAACCCGAGATGAAGTTCATCGGAGGATCGCCGATGAAGCCGGCGACAAAGAGGTTCTTCGGATGAAAATACAGTTCTTCGGGGGTGCCGACTTGTTTGATGACTCCGACGTCCATGCAAACGATGCGGTCGGCCATCGTCATGGCCTCGACTTGGTCGTGGGTTACGTAGATGGTGGTAGCCCCCACCTGGCGATGGATGCGGATCAATTCCGAACGCATGGAAACCCTTTGACGGGCGTCGAGGTTCGAAAGCGGTTCGTCCATTAGGAAGATCTTGGCATGGCGGATGATGGCGCGCCCGAGGGCGACGCGCTGGCGCTGCCCGCCCGAAAGGTTGCGGGGTTGACGGTCGAGATACTCCCCGAGTCCGAGGATGGTGGCGGTTTTCTTGACGCGATCGTCGATGACGTCCTCGTCAAAGCCGGCCAGGTCGAGGGAGAAAGCCAGGTTTTCGTACACGGTCATGGTCGGATAAAGGGCATAGCTTTGGAAAACCATCGCGATGCCGCGGTTTTTCGGAGGCAGGCCATTGACGACCTTTCCGTTGATGGAAAAGGTTCCATGGGTGATGTCTTCAAGGCCGGCGATCATGCGGAGGGTCGTGGATTTTCCACACCCGGAGGGGCCCACCAGGACCACAAACTCTTTGTCTTTGATCCCAAGATTGAAATCCGTGATGGCTTGATAGCCGTTCGGATAGATCTTGTAAATGTTCTTCAATTCTAGCGCCATAAGGTGGCCTCCTTTTTCTTCAAGAAACTCTGCAAAAGCGGATTCTTCTGTAGTTCCGTCACGACGACCTCCGCCAAGGCTTTGGCTCCAAAAACGGACAAATGGGAACGGTCGCGCGAACCTTCCGGATAGTTTGGATATTGCTCGGGTCCGAAGATCATGAAGCAACCGATGGCCTCGACTTTGTTCTTCACGAAACGGGCATGCGTGAGTTCCTCTAGAGGGACGAACGGCACGCCAAGTTTCTTCGCGACTTTCTCCATCGCGAGGGGATAATCGCCATGCGTTCGGAGGAGGCTTCCTTTTTCATCGAAATGAAGGCGGCTGACGCTACTTAGGAAAATCGGCAAGCAGCCTTTTTTCAGGAGCGACTGGCCAATCTTCAGCAGATTGGCCGCATAGTCGGTTTCCGCCGGAGCGTATCGAGAAGGATCCTCTTTCTTCTCGTCGTTGTGGCCAAAGGACACGAGGGCGACGTCCCCAGAATGGACTAAGGGCAGAATGCGGGAGAAGAAGCCTTCGTCGAAAAAGGATTTGGTCGAGAGGCCGTTCTTCGCGAAATTCCTCACCACCGTGCCTTCCGCCAAAAAGGGGAACAGTTCCTGAACCCACCCTTCCTGAGGGAAAGTGGAGGGACCGTTTTCCTGCATCAAGGAATCGCCGAGACCAAAGAGGGTCATCAGTTGGCACCGCCTTTCGTCAAGGGTCCGGCCTGACGGCTATGGGCCTTGAGGAGATAGCGTTTGCCTTCGCAGGAGAGATAAATGTCCTTTGAGGAGGGATTCACGAAAAAGCCCTCCCGGAAATAGACCATTTGGGAAGCGAGGCAATACTGGTTAATCTCGGCGCAGGAGCCGTTATAGAGGTCATCCATCGCCGCGGCTTTCTTGGCGAAATCCTCAATAAGGGAAAAGTTGTCATCGAGGGCGAACTCATACGAATGACCCCAAAGCATAAAGAGGGCGAGTTCGTCTTCGCAGGAAGAAAACCGCTCAAAGGTGGTTTGGAGCATAGGATCGCGATGGTGAATCGTGGGATTCCAGAGATGCCAATCGGTCGGAAGGGCAAAGGAATAAGTGGATTTGGTGGTTCTTGAATATAGCAGCCCCACGCTTCGCAAGGCTCGTTTGGTGTTCTCGTCATAGGTTCCAAAGGGATAGGCGGAGCCGAGGATGGGACGGCGGAACAGGGCTTCAAGGTTGTGGACGTTGTCGATGTATTCGGAAAACTGGGCCTCAAGGCCAAGGCCTTCGAGGTGGGGGTGGCTGAAGGTGTGATCGGCGACTTCGTGGCCATCGTAGAGCGCGGCGTTGTCCTTCAGGACGAGATGGGAGCAATCGATGCCGTTTCGCACCTTCTCTTCGCCCGACTTGCCATAATTCAGGTTAAAAGTGCCAACAAGATGGTGGGCATTAAGAATCTCCACCAACCTTTTGTCCTGAATGACGCCGTCGTCATAGCTAAAAACGAGGGCGCGTTTTTTGTAGTTGGGGTAAAGAAGGCGAAAATGCATGATGAATCCTGTTATTTGAGAGACATGTATTCCACGGAAGCGAAAGCGTAGTTCACGGTCTCAAAGAGCACTTTGAGGGGTTGGAGGCCAATCTCGAGATTCGTGACCCCGTCGATGGCGATCCAATCGCCTTCCGAGTCATCGAAATCTTCATTGATGTAATTGGGGTTGTACATCCAGGTTTTGGTCGTGGGATTAGCCTTGAGACATTTGTAGGTTTTATTATTCGACAGGACAGAATATTTGAAGTTCAATTTTCTCCCAACAAGCCAAGTCGAGAAACTGGTCGTCGCGTTTTTGAGGGCGGAGTTTGTGGAGCATTCGTATCGGTTGGGCAAGTCTTCGGGAAAGAACGGCTTCATCGCCGAGTCCGCTAAGGCCGGCCCCTCTTCTACGGAAGCGGCAGAGGAAGAAGAACTGATTGGCGTGGCATCGCCGCCTGAAAGGATGGCGATGTTACCGCCCAGCACGTCATCGAAATACCATTTGCGGTAACTGATTCCGCAATCGTAGGTTCCAGGGTCTTTGTTGGTCGGACCGATATAGGTATTGAGATCGGACAGGGTTTCCGCGTCGCGGGTGGCCTGATCGTAGGAAAGCAGCGGGTCGTAGCAATATTGGATATATTCGCCAGCGGCCCATTCGGCCGCGTCTTCGGCGGGGTTACGAACGTTACCGGTGAAGAAGTACTCCCCAATGCGGATGTGACGGGCGAAAGAGAGGGTTCCGGTAGTCCCGTCAAGGAGTTGGACGTCAGGAACCTCCACAGTGTGGACGCTATTTTCCGTGGCTTCCGAGGGATTAACCCGGGCCCATAAGCAAGCCGAATAAACTTCCGTGAGGGTGTTAAGAACAATCGATCCTTGGGTCAAGGTCGTTTCGGCTCGGACCATGTAGTTGCCGATGCCGCTCGTTCCGGTCTCGAGGGCGTAAGCAAACCCGGTTTGGGTGCTGCCGCAGGAAGAGAGCAGGGGCGAAAGGAGGGGAAGCAGAAGGACGGCGAGTAGTCTTTTTTTGTTTTTCATGAAAACTCCTTTAGGGGACGGCGAATCGAAAACTTATTCAGGTTGCTTCCCGATATAGGCAAGAATGCCGCCATCGACGTAAAGGATGTGTCCGTTCACGAAATCCGAAGCTTGGCTCGCGAGAAAGACAGCGGGTCCTTGTAAGTCATCGGTGGTTCCCCAACGTCCGGCCGGGGTCTTGCTGATGATAAAGGCGTCGAAAGGATGACGGGAGCCATCCGGCTGCCGAACCCGTAGCGGAGCGGTCTGCGGCGTTTCGATGTAGCCCGGCCCGATGCCGTTGCACTGAATGTTGGCGGCTCCGTACTCCGAACAGATATTGCGCGTAAGCATCTTGAGGCCACCTTTGGCCGCGGCGTAGGCGGAAACGGTCTCGCGGCCGAGTTCGCTCATCATGGAGCAGATATTGATAATCTTGCCATGCCCTTGCTTGATCATAGAGGGGATAACGGCTTTGCTGACGATGAAGGGGGCGTTGAGATCCACGTCCACCACCGCTCGGAAATCCTCGACGCTCATCTCAATCATCGGCACGCGTTTGATGATGCCGGCGTTGTTGACGAGAATGTCGAGATGGCCGCAGTCTTCAATGATGGAGGCCACCATCTTTTGGACAGCCCCTTCATCGCATACGTTGCACACGTACCCGTGGGCCTTAATGCCTTCTTTGGCATAGGATTCGAGACCAATTTTCATTTTCTCTTCGCTAAGATCGTTGAAGCAAACGGTCGCTCCCATGTCGGCATAGGCTTTGGCAATGGCAAACCCAATGCCATAGCTGGCGCCGGTGATTAAAGCTACTTTTCCATCGAGACGAAAATTGGAATTATCCATAATATTCCCCTTGTATACAAGTATTCTATCATGCGGAAAAAGATAAGACATCTCCGCCGAAAACTTTTGTGCCAGACGCACATATAAGTAAAGATAAAGGCCAAGACACCAGGAAGAGAAAGGTTATGAAGCAAATAATGAAAGCTAGTTTTTGCCCTCTTTTAGGGCAGCCAAATTATTGCTTCGACCCTGCTTAAGCAGGCGTTTATAGTTCTCGTTCAAAGTCTGCTCATAGGCGGATTTGCTCATTTTATTCGGTTCATAGAATTTCATGGTCTTGAGGAAATCCGGAAGGTATTGAATCCTTTCCCAGAGATCGGGTCGGTCGTAAGGGTATTTGTCTTCATCCTTGACGTTCACCGGAGTCAACTTGAGATAGTCTTGGACGAAGGCAGGCTTGCTGGCCGAATAAGCCATGGAGCTTTGGATAGAAAGGCACGAGGCTTTACTTTTGGGCGAAAGGGCCAATTCGCAGACGGTAAACCCGAGCGGGATGATAGCCTCGGGGAAACCGACTTGTTCCGCCGCTTCGATCGCCATTTGGCAACGCTGAACCGCCGCAGGATTGGCTAGACCAATGTCTTCGTAGGCGGTCACGAGCAAACGCCTTTTGATGGAATCGAGATCTTGGGCCACGCAAAGTCTGGCCAGGTAATAGAGGGCGGCATCGACGTCGGATCCGCGAACGGACTTCTGAAGGGCCGACACGGAGTCATAATGTTCCTCTTCGTCTCGGTCCATCGCGAAATTCGGGACCCGTTCAATGGTTTGCAGCTCGGGTACGCCGACATCCGAGCCTTCAGGGAATTGGATCGCGGCCTCTTCAAGGATGTTGAGGGCAAAACGGAGGTCGCCACCGCTAAGTTTGGCAATGAAGGCAAAACCTTCTGGAGACACCTTAATGACGTTGTTTAGACCCTTTTCGGAGGCGAGGGCTCGTTCCAGCCCAACGACAATCTCCTTCTCGGTCAGCGTTTTGACTTCAAGGAGTCGGCAGCGGCTCCGGATGGCCCGATTGAGCGAGATATAGGGATTGGTGGTCGTCGCACCAATCAAAAAGAAGGTTCCGTCTTCAACGTAAGGAAGTAGCAAATCCTGTTTCGCTTTGTCGAGGCGGTGAATTTCATCAACGATGATGATGGCGTGGCCAAAAAGCTTGGCATCCGCGATCGCGCCTTCCATATGGGCTTTGTCAGTCGTCACGGCGTTGATTCTCTCGTAATGGATTTTCATCTCGCGAGCGTAGGCTTCCGCGATGGTGGTTTTGCCCGTCCCGGGAGGCCCGAAAAGGATCATCGAGACCGGGGCCTTCTTGGCCACGGAATTGGTTAGAAAACCCCTTTCTCCAACAAGGGATTCTTGGCCTATGACCTCGCCGAGGGTCGAGGGGCGCATCCGAAACGCGAGGGGTTCTTTCATGTTCCGTCTATTATAACGTTCAGCGAGAAAATTAGGAACCGATTACCGCCATGGATATAGGGAGCAAAAAAACACCAAACCAAAACCTTCGGCTCTGCTTTATAATGAACGTTATGAAAGTCATCAAGAAACAAAGTAACGGCCACGATTGTCTCGTCTGCGGAATCGACAATCCTTCCGGCCTCCACGCCTCCTTCTACGAGATGGAGGACGAGAGCCTAATCGCCCTCTTCAAATATGATTCTCGGTTCCAGTCTTTTCCCGAAAGAACCCACGGGGGCATGATCGCGGCCGTCCTCGATGAAACAATCGGACGGGCCATTTGGATCAAGGAACCAGAACTCTGGGCCTGCACGCTTAAACTAGAGGTCGAATACCATCAGGCGGTTCCATATGATGTTCCCCTGAAATGCGTTGGCCGCATCGACAAAGAGAACAGCCTCACCTTCCATGGAATGGCAGAGATTATGTCGATGGACGGAAAGCTCCTCGCGAGAGGAACGGCCTTATACATGAAACTTCGGTTTGATCAAATCAGTCCCAAGACCAGTAAAGGCATGGTAATCCATCCGAATGATATTAACGTCGATATCCCCGATGACGTCAAAGAAATCTACTGATTAGCATGAAAAGTGATTTATCTAAAAAACTCTCACACGAGGGTTTTTGGTTTACTCATTAGCGGTGGTAGATTACGCGCCAAGCAGTTTGGATATTTCTCTCAAAACTCTGTTAAGGTCTTTGTCGTTGGGGTGCCCTTTGCTGATGCCGCCTAGTTTGGCGAAAAAGCCATTAGTGTCCAAGCCTCTCGAGATCGATTTCCCAAGATAAAAGGTTCCCTTGTCTTTCAGGGTTTTGCGGTATTGCGCAGCGTAGTCACACGCCCGAATGCCGCAGGTGTAGACGATGACCACCTTCTTATCCGACAAATCCGCCTTGTTCATGTAATCGACGACGGCTCGATGAAGCTTCGAGAAATAAATGCCCGAGGCAAAAATGACGTTCTCGTAGCCGCCACAGTCATAATTGTTCGCTTTGGTCGCATCGAGAAGGTCGGCGTCTAAATGCGAGGCAAGGAACTCCACCACCTTATAGGTGTTTTGGTGATGAATCGAGGCGTAGACAATCAGTGTTTTTTTCATTGTGAATCCTACTTAGTTTGTTTCCGATGACGAAGAAGCGACATGAATGTTTTTAAATTTTAGAAGATTACTTATAAATCTGGATAATCGGTTGTATCTGAGAAGGAGTGGTCAATCTAACCTAAAGGGATTCCTTATCAATCCCGATTTGGTCTCCGCGCTCAACGTCACCGTCTTCCGCTTTTCTTTCGAAGTCCATCTCTCTCGTCACCAGTTCGGTACGGGTCGCGATCTCTTCGAGGGAAAGGTGGTCTTTCCGAAAGCATTCAAAGCCCGAATTAAGCAAGGCGACAAGTAAGGCGATAACTACCGCGACTAAAACGTTCACCATCAGAGATCCGATGGGGAAAAGCGGAACAAGGAAAACTTGGAAATCAAAAGCGACGACACCCATGATGAAGAAGGGAAGGGCGCCTCTAAAGAGCGCAAAGACATTTCGGCCAACGAGAGCCCCCACAGAGGGATTGTTGCCCTTCGAAGTGATTCTTCTCGTCTTAGTGACTAAGTTGCCGAAGGTGACGTGGTCAGGAGTGAAGACCTGGGGCCCTATGATGAGCAAGAGAAAGGAAATGGCAAAGATGATGAGCAAAGCCCCGAGTTCGATCTTCGCAAAACTAAGGTAGGCGGCATTATATTCATCGAAGTAACCGATGAGCACCGAGTAGCCCCTAATCAAAGAAAACGCATTGGTGTTGATCTTGTCGAAGCCTTCGGATAGTTTGGTGTATAAATCCGTTTCTTCGCCTTTGCTGATGGCGGTATATAGTTCGATGGCTTTCGCGGTTTTTAGACGAGGCAACGCTCCGGCTTCATCAAGGAAATTGTCTTGGCTCACGTTCTTAAACAACTGTTCTTCCTTAAAGTAATCAAGCGGGGTTTTCGCTCCATAAAGGTCCGTCTTGATGTTCTTCTCGACGTTGTAGGTGGTGAAGAAATAGGAAGCCTCGTCGTTTTCTAGGGACGCGACCGGATGAAGATTGGTGTCGATCGTGATGCCCGCTTCAGTAAATGCCGTGGGGTCATAGGAATAGGAAAGGCTGATTTGCTTATCGATCCACCGCTCAAAGACATAGGTGGTATCTTTGAGTTTGGTTTTGACTTCGACGCCATGTTCATCCGCCTCGAAATACGCCAATTTGGCGGAGACATATTCTCCATAGATGTTCTCGACTTGGGTTTGAATGTCATCCGTGGACTCATTGAAGGATGGGACGCTGCTTAAGACCGAGGTGACGGCGATGATGGATAAGATCGCGCCAAAAAGGGTGACGATGGTTCCATCGAAGAGACCGGACAGGATCTTTCTAAAGAGAGATTGCCTTGGATTGGACGAATATTTTGATTGGTTAGCCATGATGAATCGATTAGTTATTTGGAGTTGATGTCTTTAACCGTTCCGCCCTCTTGAAGGGTTCCGCGAACGATCGTGTGCTCAAAGACGCTCGGCCCGTTGTTGTTGCGGATGACTTCCACGAGTTTCTTGACGGCATATTTGCCGATGTCTTCAGTGTTCTGAACGTAGGTGGTAAGCTCTGGCCGCAACAAACGGGAAAGCTTAATGCCATCGTAACCGACGATTGAAATGTCTTCCGGCACCCGTAAACCATGCTTTTCAATCTCGGTTAATCCGCCGAGAAGTGAATAGTCATCGGGGAAAAGGATGCAGGTCGGGCGATCGTCCAACGCCAAGAGTTCCCTCACGGCGCGCCCCGAAGCCTTTGGCAAGTGGAAAACGCCTTCTTTAACATATTCTTTGGGAATATTCAGATTAAAGTCTTTGGCCGCTTTGTAGAAGCCTTCCAGACGAGACTCCGTGACTTCGTTCATTTCGCCGTGGATGAAAGCGATTTTGCGGTGTCCTTTGGAATAGACATAGTTCATGATTTCGGCCATGCCTTTGCTGTTGTCGGAGAGGACCGCTTGCTTGTTATCGGAAATGTGATCGATGGTCACCACGGGCACGCCCGAGTTGACGAGTTCGAGGATTTCTTTGTCATCGTAGTCGACACAGGCGAGGATGACGCCATCGCAGTTGCGGTATAAGGCGTGTTGATAATAGGTTAAATCAGAGCCGCCGACGCGGTTGGAGATGAAGGTGATGTCAAAGCCCTCGGCTTCGGCCGCCACTTTGACGGAATTCAGAATGAGCGAGAAGTATTCGTGCTCAAGACCCGACTGGGTTTTATCGTAAAAGAGGATGCCAATGTTGTTGGAAAAGTGGGTTTTTAAGGCCCGGGCGCTGCCGTTGGGGATGTAACCCATCTGCTGGGCGATCTTCTTAATCTTTTTTTGCGTCGCTTCGCTCAAATCCGCTCTGTCGTTCAAAGCCTTGCTAACAGTAGCGATAGATACTCCGCATTTGGCGGCGATGTCTTTGATCTTTATCATGTTGGGGCCTCACTTATCCTTACACTAAAAAGCTTATTAGTATGTGCTTATTATAAACGATTTCGGAAGAAATTACTCCGTTGCGAAAACGTTTTTGTTTTTTATTGAGAAATTCCATCCAAAGGTTTACGCTACTATCATACGAAATCATTTTCGTAATTAGGTTGTTTATGAAATTTGGTTATTTTGACGATAACAATCGCGAGTACGTTATTTCGACTCCAAAAACTCCATTGCCGTGGATCAACTATTTGGGCAATGAAGGTTTTTTTACGTTAATATCCAACACCTGCGGCGGGTATTCGTTCTATAGAGACGCCAAACTGAGACGGATTACCCGTTTTAGGTACAACAACGTCCCGCGGGATTTTGGCGGAAAATACCTTTACGTCAAAGACGGAGAAACCATCTGGAATCCGGGCTGGATGCCGACCAAAACGGCGTTAGACAGCTACAGCTGCCGCCATGGCTTAGGCTACTCGAAGTGGATTTCCAGCAAAAATGACATCGAAGTCACTCTGACCGTGTTTGTTCCTTTGCATGAAAACTGCGAACTGACGAAGGCGGTTATCAAGAACACCGGCAAAACTGAGAAGACGATTAAGTTATACAGCGTCGTCGAGTGGTGCTTATGGAACGCGGTCGACGATGCCACCAACTTCCAAAGGAATTACTCCACCGGCGAAGTGGAAGTCGAACCCTCCACGGTCTATCACAAAACGGAATACCGCGAACGCCGCAACCACTACGCTTTTTACCACGTGAACGCCAAGACGACCGGCTACGAAACCGACCTCGATACCTTCCTGGGCCAAAACGGCGGCTGGGACGACCCGGAAACCATTTCCAAGGGGAAATGCTCAAATTCCCTGGCGTCCGGCTGGTCTCCGATCGCTTGCCACGAAATCACACTTGTCCTGAAACCGGGCGAAGAGAAAACTTTGGTCTTTAACCTCGGCTATGTCGAAAACGAGGAAGACAAGAAGTTCGACAGCCTGAACGTCATCAACAAAGATAAGGCTCACGAACTAATCAGAAAGTTCGATACCGTCGATGCTTTTGACAGTGCTCTTGAAGACCTGAAGCGTTATTGGTCAGACTTGCTTGGCAAGTTCTCCATTCATTCCGACGAAGAAAAGTTCGATCGTATGATCAACATCTGGAACCAATACCAATGCATGATCACCTTTAACTTTTCAAGGTCCGCTTCTTACTTCGAAAGCGGAACCGGAAGAGGCATGGGATTTCGGGATTCCTGCCAAGATTTGCTTGGTTTCGTCCATTTGATTCCCGAAAGAGCGAGACAAAGAATACTCGATATCGCTGCCATTCAAGCAAGAGACGGCTCGACGTATCACCAATATCAGCCGCTCACCAAACGAGGCAACGCCGATGTCGGCGGAGGCTTTAACGACGATCCGCTCTGGTTGGTAGCCTGCACATCTGCCTACATCAAGGAAACGGGAGACTTCTCGATTCTTGACGAGCAGGTTCAGTTCAACAACGAAGAAGGTTCAGAAGAGCCTCTCATGAACCACCTGCGCGCCTCGATTGAACACACGATGAAGAATCTCGGCCCTCATGGGCTGCCCTTAATTGGCCGCGCAGACTGGAATGACTGCTTAAACCTCAACTGCTTCAGCAAAACTCCGGGCGAGTCTTTCCAGACGGCTTCGAATTTCGAGTCGGGCAAAGCCGAATCGGTCTTCATTGCCGGCATGTTTGTGAAATACGGCAAAGAATATGCGGAAATCTGCAAGCTCACTGACAACCTTAACGAAGCCGAGACGATTCTTAAGGCCGTTGATGCAATCGAAAAAGCCACCATTCAAGACGGTTGGGATGGTGAGTGGTTCCTCCGGGCTTACGATGCCTTCGAACATAAGGTCGGAGGCCACGAATGCGATGAGGGCAAGATTTTTATCGAACCGCAAGGTTTCTGCGTCATGGCGGGAATCGGGCAAGAGGAAGGCTATGGCAAAAAGGCCTTAGCATCCGTTAATAAGTATTTGGTCAACGATTACGGAGTCGAATTATTGGCTCCTTGCTATACGAAGTACCATATCGAACTCGGCGAGATCTCTTCCTATCCGCCTGGATACAAAGAGAACGGCGCGGTCTTCTGCCATAACAACCCCTGGATCGTCATCGCCTCGGCCATGGAAGGCCTTAACGAGAACACCTGGAAACTCTACGTCAAGAACTGCCCCGCTTATATCGAAGACAAGTCCGAGATCCATCGGACGGAGCCTTATGTCTACTCACAGATGATCGCCGGACGTTCCGCGAAGAACTACGGAGAAGCCAAGAACTCCTTCTTGACCGGTACGGCTTCCTGGACCTTCGTGGCCGCGAGCCAGGCTATCTTAGGCATCCAGCCGGATTTTAGAGGCCTAATCGTGAAGCCTTGTTTACCTGAAAAGATCAAAAATGTCGAGATCACCCGGGTGTTTAGAGGGGCGACCTACCGAATTAAGGTCATCAACAATAACACGGGCAAACATTCGATGACCGTTAACGGAGTCGAATGTGATGGTTATTTGATCCCCTTCGAAGGGCCCAAGGAATACGACGTTGTCGTTAACCTGTGATTTAGTGAAGTAATCATCTCGAAAGAAACATACCCCCAATACCTGGAAATTCAGGAGAAGGGGTATTTTTTATGAGATTAACGAGGAAAGTGATTTTTCTTATGGATTCTAATCATTCCTCGCGGGGAAAAGAAAAGCCTTAACGGGGATTGAACGTTAAGGCTTTTCATGAATAAGTCGAAGGAATCGTTTAATCGGCAAACTCGAGGTTCTTGCCCGTCTCTTTAGAGAAGACATGGGCGCAGCATCCGTCAAAGATGAAGTCGAGCTGCTTCCCAACGTAGTTGGCGCTTCCCCCGGCGTTAGGAACGATCGCAATCACATCGCGTCCGGCGACGACTAAGTGGAGGTGATAGGAGGTGCCCATAAGTTCGGAAACTTCGACTTTGCCAACGATGAAGCCCTTGGACTCTTTGCAGCCTTTCTCGTCTTCAGCGGCTTCGCCCTTCTTCACAAGCGGGGCTTTGGCGATCGTCAGGTGATCCGGGCGGACGCCAAGCGTGACATCCTGCTCAGCGACCTTAAGCGCGGCTAGTCTCTCTTGCTTATCGGGAGAAAGTTCAACTTCGAGGGTTCCGTAATTAACGAAATACTTGCCCTTGCTATGGATGAGTTTCGCATCGAAATAGTTCATTTGCGGGGTTCCGATAAACTCGGAAACGAAGAGGTTTTTAGGATGGTCGAAGACCTCTTGAGGCGTCCCGATCTGCTGGATGAAGCCGTCTTTCATGACCACGATGCGATCTCCGAGGGTCATGGCTTCGATTTGGTCGTGAGTAACGTAGACGAAAGTGGCGTTGATTTTCTCGCGAAGCTTGATCAGTTCGGCCCGCATTTGGTTGCGGAGCTTGGCATCAAGGTTAGAAAGAGGTTCGTCCATCAGAAGGACTTTGGGGTTTCTGACGATGGCGCGTCCGATGGCCACGCGTTGTCTTTGGCCGCCGGAGAGGTTTTTCGGCAAACGGCCTAGATAGTCAGAAATATCAAGGATTTTGGCCGCTTCTTTGACTTTCTTGTCGATTTCTTCTTTGGTCAGATGGCGGGTGACGACCGCGGGGGCCTTGGCTTCGCATAGAGCGTCTTCTAAGGGCTTTAGGGCTTCTTCGGTGGCTCCGCTGGCTCTCTTGTTATCGAGGGCCGTCTGAGCGTCCAGAACGACTTTCTTGCAGTATTCGACATAAATGCCGTTGGCGGCCTTGGCCTCGGCTTTGGAGGCCTCCAAAAGCGCTATCTGCTTCGCCAGATCTTCCTTTGAAGACTCGATGCGGCTGGTGGCCCGAGCGATGATCTCGGCATTGCCTTTGGCTTTCTTGATGATCTTCTGGCAGTCTTTAATCTCGATCTTGTCGGAGGAGATGTAGCTCTGGGCGCTGGCGACTTTGCCTAAAGCGGCCACCGCCACGTCGTAAAGCCGGAGTTTCTCGGGGTCTTTTTCGTTGCGGAACGAGGCTTTCCTAATCTTTAACGAATAAGCCATGTTCTTATAGACGGTCATGTGAGGATAGAGGGCGTAGCTTTGGAAAACCATCGCGATGTTTCGATCCTTCGGCTCAACGCTGTTGACGAGTTGGCCGCCGATGAATAGTTCGCCTTCGGTGATCGTTTCAAGACCGGCTATCATGCGCAAAGTGGTCGATTTGCCGCAGCCCGAAGGGCCGACCAAAACGACAAATTCGCCATCTTTGATCTCAAGGTTAAACTTCTGGACCGCGACAACCCCTTCTTCAGTGATCTGAAGGTTGGTTTTCTTCTTTTCGATCTCTTGGGCTTCTTTTTTGCTTTTTGCTTTTCTTTCGACGTAAGGGTAAACCTTCTTAACGTCGACTAATTTAACATCTGCCATAATTTTTAACCTTTCCCTTATCCTTTAACACTTCCGGAGGTGACTCCTTTAATAATCGACTTAGAAAGCACCAAGTAGACCAAGACAACCGGCAAGATGGAAATGAGAATAACCATCCACACTTGGCCGGCATCAGCCTGCGACTCTTGCTGACTTCTAAGCAAGCCCAACATGATAGGTAATGTGTGCTTGCTGGAATCCTTAAGTAATAACGAAGGCATATAGTAGTTGTTCCAACTCTGGACGAAACTGAAGATCGCCTGAACCGCGAGGGCGGGTTTCATAATCGGTAAAACGATGCGATTAAAGGTCATGAATTCGCTTGAGCCATCCATGCGGGACGCCTCGACGAGATCGAGCGGCAAGGTCGCCTTCAAGTATTGGAGCATATAGAAATAGACCGAAGGCGCGGCGATGGTGGGAAGAATCAGCATGAACAAATAGTTGGTTAACTGAAGTTCGTAGGCGATTCTGATAAAGCCTAAGGATGTGACTTGCGACGGAATCATCATGATGGCGAGAACGAAGGTCGCCACAAAGGTTTTGCCTTTGAAATCGTAGGCGTGAACGGCGTAAGCGGTTAAAGCCGAGAAATAGGTTGTGACCACCGCCGTCAAAGAGGCGACGATAAAGCTGTTGAGAAGGCCTAACGGAATGTCGAGATAAGAGTTGCCAGGCGAGGTAAGGGCATTCCAGAAGTTCTTGAAAAATGAGGTGCCAAACGTCGGAGTATAAGCTCCGATCAATTCCGATTTATCCTTGGTCGAGTTGACAATCAAAATATAGAAGAAGAATAAGCAGAGCGCGGCCATCAGGATCAAGAAGGTATAGGCCAGGATCTTGGAGATGATGTGCTTAACTTTCGCGCTTTTATCCATCTCGAAGCTTATGCGTAAATTTACTTTTGTCATATCTATTGCCCCCTTCCTTGTTTGTTCCGATCCCCGGTGAGCCTAAAAACGCTGACACTGAGTACGCCGGTGATGAAGAAGAGCAAGACGGAGACGGCTCCGGCTAAGCCGTAGTTGTGGCCGCCGATTTTCATATTGAGATACATAACCATGGTCGTCGACGAGAAATCAGGGGTTCCATGTCCATCCGTCAAAATCTGCGGGACATCGAACATCTGGAGACCGCCGATGAGAGAGGTGATTAAGCAATAGATGAAGATAGGCTTAAGTAAGGGCATCGTCATGTCTTTGAAGACCTGCCAGGCATTGGCCCCATCGATACGGGCCGATTCAAAGACCGATTCATCGATGCCTTGGATGCCCGCCATGAGAACCAGAGTCGTATTGCCGAACCACATTAAGTAGTTCATTAAGGCGATGAGAGAACGGACCGTCACTTCTTGATCCAAAAACTTGAAAGCTGTTCCACCGCTGGAAGTAATCATCGCGTTGATCGGGCCCACATCACTGAAGACCTGATAAATGAGTAACGCAAAGGCGGAGGCCATGATGACGTTGGGCAGATAGAAGATGGTCTTAAATAATCCGGTAAACTTCAAACGCAGCCTCGTGCTCGTGAAAAGAACTGAAAGGAAGAGAGCTACGGCAAATTGAGGAATGGCGCCAATGAGCCAAAGGATCATGGTGTTTCCGAAGAAGCGGAGGATTTCAATATAGCCGTTGGCGTTAGGAGTAAACAAAGCCACATAGTTATCGAACCCGGCGAAGTTCGGTCCGACCACCGTCAGGCCTTCTTCATAGTATTCAATAAAGCTATATCCGATGGTAACCACCTGAGGAATAAGAGTAAAAATCGCATATGCCAGAATAAAAGGAATAATGAAGATTAAACCCCATTTTCCATAGGAAACGCCTTTGTGTTTCCTTGGCGCTCTAGCAAAGAGCTCGTTATTTTTAAGCACCATTTCTGATATAGCCATAACGTTGTCCTTTTTTATTTTATAGTTTTTTGGGAACGAAGTGGGGAATGTCTATTACTCTTCCCAATCTAGTCCGGAGATTGTCTTTCGTCGGCTCTGAGTAGGCAAAGGCTATGAGCTAGCGACGCCCATAGCCTTTGCAAATCGTCTTACTTACCCTTTAGATTAGCTAAGGAAGTTAGCAATTTCAGAGACGTCGAGGGTCGCGAATTTGGCTTTAAGGGCGATGCCAAGGTTCGTGACAGCCTGTTTTTCAGTCACAGTGCCGTTAAGGAATTGACGGTATTGTTCCTGTAAGAACTCGTTGCAGTGCTGGTCGTACATCGTGGTGTTCTTAATCTCGATGCTGTCGACCATTTCGTTGAACATCTTGGTATCGTTCTGGCCACCAAGGAAGGCATTGTGGTGATCGGAATTGCCGACCTCCGCGCAGACCGCTTTGTGGTTCGGATACTGACCTTCATTGTTGATGAGGCTTCTCATAACATCTTCGTTCGTTAAGAAGGCGTTCATGATCTTCGCAACTTCGGAATCGTTATCGCCACCTTTCGGTAACAGTAACCAAGTTCCACCCCAGAAGTGGCCCATCGGCCCTTTGCAGATGGCCCAGTCACCGGCGGTGCACTGACTCATGCAGAAGTTGTAGTACCAAGCAGGTCCGAAGGTGCAGAAGGCTTTGCCAGCATAAGCGGCAGCGCCTTCGCCTTCGCCCTTGGCGAGGCTGTTGGTCTTAACGCTTCCCCAAATATCAGAAGTTTGGGTTTCTGCTTTGGTGAATAAGGTCTTGGCCTGCGTCATCCAGTCTTTGACGATGGACGGAACGCGAACCATGTGCTTGACGGCTCCGGCGACTGTCTCATCGACAATCCAAGGCTCCGCAGCATTGTTGGAGAAGACACGATAGGAATCAGACTCGGATCCGGTCATTATGTAGCCTTCGGTTTTCATTTCGTCGGCCACCGCTAACCATTTGGTCCAAGTGTCGACTTTGGCTTGAATGACGGCGGGATCATCGCTTCCATAAACGTCCCGTGCAATAACCCGGTTGTAAATCATTGCTGACGGGCAGGCCTGGAATGACATTCCCTTAACGACGCCATTCGGATCGGTTGCGACTTGTTTGGTGTATTCATAGGCTTGCGAGAAGTCGGTGACACCGATCGCGGTGACATCTCTCGTGAAGTCGCTGTTGACATATTTTTGGATGTAATCGGCTTCGCCCAAGAACATGTCGACTTTCTCTTTCGAGATGTCCTGCGTCTTTAAGGCAAGGTCGAGAGCGTCTTGATAGGCGCCGTTGTCAGACGGGGTGACGGTCCATTTGACTTCTTTGCCCTCGAAGTGACGAACCTTGTCGGTTTCGGAGACAGCCTTCTTCTCGTCGGACACGTACTTATCGAAGAATCCTTTAAACTCTTCGTTCCAGCAATAGATGCTGATGACGTCGGAACTTCCAGCAGCCGGCCCGCATCCAGTGAGACAGGCCAATGCACTGATGGCAATTAGGCCTCGACAAAATAATTTTGTTTTCATGATACCTCCTTAATTATTTGTCATGAGTCCGTGTTTACGTAATCGTTTTCGGAATCACTACGAACCAGAACCCTTCGTTAGATTTAAATCTATTTTTAAGGGTTCAGATTTTAAGAATCAACTAAAAGCCAGCCAACCGACTGGACTTTTTAAAGTGAAACTGAAATTCACAAGTTGACGTAAACACGACCTTATAATAACTGAACGTCCTTATGTTGGCAACAAAAAATTAAACGATTTCGCAAACACTTGGCTTAATTTTGTAAGCACTTTCTTTTTCCTTACTTATTGTTAATAACTTTTTACGCGCGGTTGCCTAAAACCAAGATTCGTCAGGGTTCCACGCCTATTGTGAAACCGTTTTCATTCATTTCGTGAGAACATCCACAAGTTCGTCCCTCATCTCGTCACAATGTTTTTGCGTGAGGCCGAAATCCATTTCCTTGTAGGTCCATAGGGCGTATCCAATGCCGAACTCCTTAAACAAGGAAACGACGTTTTTCATCCATCTGACCGTATCTTTTGCCGGGGCTTGATCGATGACGCCAAACTCTCCGACATAAAGCTTCACGTCCAGTTTCTTAGCGGCGTCGAGGGCTTCTTGCATCATGGATTTGAGATAAGGCAATCCCATGTCCCCACTCAAAGGAGATTCCGTGACATTGGTTCCTTGGATCCCCATGACTTTTGATTTTTCCTTATAGTAGCTCATCGAATCCGGGTAGTTCACGACGCCAATATTTTTAATGGAAGGCATCCAGAAGGCGTCTTGATGGGTGAAGATTATCGGCTCATAGAAATGGAAGGTGAGAATGATGTTTTTATCCAGCGGTTTCCTTAGGAGTTTGACTGTCGTGGCCGAATTCCAAAGGATGCCTCCATATATGATGGTTTTGGTAGGGGCAATCTTCCGTACAGCCTTAACCGTTTTCTCAATTAGGTCGTTCCATTCGTTGGCGACGTCAGGCTCCACCACTTCATTGAGCAGTTCAAAGGCCACGTTGTCATATTTGACGAAGCGGCTGGCAATCCGTTCCCAAAGGCCGGTGAACCGGCTTTGCAACTTCTCGCTCGTGAACAAACTGTTCATTTTTTTGTTCCCGGCGTTGTTGAAGTCGTAACCATAGGCTTTATGCAAATCCAGGATGATCGATAAGCCGTATTTTCGGGCCCAGTTAACGGCTTTATCAATTAGGGCAAAACCCTTTTCCTTAATTGTCCCATCGTCTTCTTCCATGACGTTGTAGTCGATCGGGAGTCGGATGTGATCGAAGCCGAGCGAAGCGATATATTCGATGTCTTTCTCGACGATAAAAGTCTCATAACGCCGCTCACTATGATCGCATTGGGAGAGCCATCCGCCGAGATTAAGACCTTTGTTCAGTTGCATACGCTGCCTACCTTCTTTGTAATTCTATATCAAAAGTTCTCGAGGATTTACATAAGAAAAACTCGTTATTGAGTGCCACTGTCGTTCCGCTTATTACAAGGTCGACAAAACGTTAACGAACAAATCCTCTTAAATTAACACCTGTGCAAAAAGGGATTTTGATTGGAAAATGATCGCACTATATCGAGGGGTGCTTCCTTGGCGTCAGGACGGTACTTCAAAACTTCATAGTCGCGTCATTCATTTTGATGTTTTTTGGACATCCGAAGCCCCTAGTCCAGGGTGTGGTTTGCTTTTAGCAAGGTTGGTAATTCTCTTCACAAACTCAGTTTTAGCATCCGTATATCCATCCCTATCGTGTTCGTACCGGTGCCACAACGAAAGTTTGAGTGTCTCATACTCCGCGGCGACATCAGGATGGGAGAGCAAATAATCTCGGAAAAGGAGTTCATCGCGATCTCCGGAAAACCTTAAATGAAGGTGAAACACCTCGTCGGCAAAGCCATGTTTCGTGTAGCCCCTATTGAAAGACATTCGATTGGCCGATTCAGACATCTTGAGATAGCCATTCATCATCAGGGCTTGCGCCACCTGTTTCATGTCTTCTTGGCGGTCAATCTCCACCAAAATATCCACGATGGGTTTGGCCCAAATGTCTGGTATGACCGTGCTGCCGATATGGTTAATCGCGACGTTATGAAACGGAGACAAAAAGGTTTCCAGATGAGTTTTCTCTTCCGCGTATTGAGCCGCCCAAAGATCTTGATGTTTGGTCAAAAAGATCGGAAAGAGCTGCCACAACTCTTCCTTAGACATCTCCGACAAATCTTTAGTCATGTGTTAAGTATAAAGAAAAATGCTTCAGTATCGGCGATTTTTTCTCCAAAAACGACCAAAAGGTTTCTGAACCAGACCGATGGCTGTCCGAAACCTTGACGAAGAAACGGGCATCCTATTTTCCGCAAGAGCAGACGCTGCCGAACTGGGCTTTTTTTAAAAGTTCTTTAGCCTGTTCTACCGTGAGAACGCGCCCCATCGCGTAAATCTTTCCATCAACTACAAGGGCTGGTGTCGACATGATGCCCATTGCCATAATCCCATCCGGGTCTTTATAGAACTCCACCTCGTCGGTGATGCCCAGTTCTTTTGCCGCCTGAACGACAGCATCATAATTGACCACTGAGCGTTTGCATCCGCATCCCAAAGCTTGAATTTTCATCTTTTATTCCTCCAATGGATTGATCCATTATCAACGTTTCTCAAACGATTGTTACGACACGGCAACTCATTTTGCATTACTTGTTATCTGGTGTGTTCTCCTTTTCTTCGGAAGGGGGATTTGGAAGGATTCCCACTGCCTTTTTCAAATCGAACCAGCCTTTTGTCTTATTCGAAAACTTAACAAGTAAAAGCATTGTGGGCACCTCAACGAGAACCCCGACGATAGTGGCCAAAGCCACGCCGGGGCGGTCTGGGAAGAGCGTGATGGCAACCGCCACCGCGAGTTCGAAGAAGTTGCTGGCCCCGACCATCGCGGCAGGCGAGGCGATCTCATGGGGCAATTTCAGAAGCTTTGCCGCGCCATAAGAAAGGCCGAAAATGAAGAGGGTTTGTATCGAAAGCGGAATCGCTATCAGCAGGATATGAAGAGGGTTCTCCCAGATCAGTTCCGCCTGAAGCGAGAAGATAATCACCAGCGTCAACAAGAGACTCCCCGTTGTGAACTTCGAGGTTTTCGTAATGACGCGGTTAAGAGCCTCTTGGCCTTTCTTCTTGATAAGAAGCCAACGGGTCAGAATGGCCAACCCCATCGGCACCACAATGAAGATCAAGATGGAGAAGAAGAGGGTGCCCCAAGGGATGGTGAAGCCTCCAATCCCTAGAAGAAAGCCGCTGATGGGAACAAACAGGACGAGAATGATAAGGTCGTTGGTCGCGACCTGAACAAGGGAATAGGCCGCGTTCCCTTTGGTAAGAGAACTCCACACAAAGACCATCGCGGTACAGGGAGCCACGCCAAGAAGAATTGCCCCGGCTAAGTAATCCGAGCCCACTTCTGGCATGATGCCTTTATAGATAACCAGAAAGAACAGACTCGCAATTCCGTACATGGTGAAGGGTTTGACGAGCCAGTTCACCGTCCAAGTAAGGAAGAGGCCTTTCGGGTTCTTGCCAACCTCTTTCACGCTTTTGAAGTCAATTTTAAGCATCATCGGATAGATCATGACCCAAAGGAGGATCGCGATGATGATGTTGATACCAAACACTTCGAATTTCGTAATAAAAGCCGGGATCGCCGGAACGAATTTCCCAAGCAAAACGCCTACGGCCATGCATAGGAGGACCCAAACGGACAAGAGTTTATCAAAGAGTTTCATATGTCACTCCTAGATGAGCAAATAGCCAAAGGCGTTGAATAAATACCCGATGGCGATGATCCCCAAGACCACCACACCGATGAAGACAGCGAGGAGTCTCGGCTTCACGGCCTTGCTAAGCATAACAAGAGATGGCAATGACAAAGCCGTCACGCTCATCATGAAGGATAAGACGGTACCTAAACCGGCGCCTTTGGCATAGAGGGCCTCGGCAACGGGCAAGGTCCCAAAAATGTCCGCATACATCGGAACGCCTAGGAAAGTCGCGACCAAGACCCCATACCAGGTGTTGCCACCCAGGGCGCTCTCAACCCACTCCGCCGGGATGACGTTATGGATAATGGCCCCGAGGAGAACCCCAACGAGAATGTACCAGAAAACCTTCTTGTAGGTCCCCCACATCTGATCCCGGGCGTAAATCAGACGGTCTTTTCTTGTGAGCTCGGGCGCATCGATGTCGACTGCCGAAGGTCCAGCCTTGACGAAATCCTTAACCTGATTGCCAACCCCAGTCACCTCAAGAATCGTTCCGCCGACAACGGCAATAACAAGACCGACCAGGACGTAGGCGATGGCAATCGGCCAACCGAAGAAACCGACCAAGAGCATCAAAGAACCTAAATCCACGAGAGGGCTGGAGATTAGGAAAGAGAACGTGACTCCACTCGAAAGACCCGCACGGGTAAACCCAATAAAGATAGGAATGGAGGAGCAGGAGCAAAACGGGGTCACCGTGCCCAAAAGGGCTCCGATAATATTCGCCCCGATTCCATGAAATTTGCCAAGTAGTTTCTTGGTCCTTTCTGGCGGAAAGTAAGACTGGACATAAGAAACAAGGAAGATCAGAACGCAAAGCAGGATTCCGATCTTTATGAAGTCAAAGACAAAGAATTGCACTGAACTTTCGACCTGAAATTGCCAAGAATCTGGGGCATAGGTTCCCCCGATTCCGGTGATGGCCAACCCAAGAAGATAGCTTAGCCATTTCATCCCAAGAACCTGATCGCTCAAAAAATCCCAAGGGATTCTCGTTTTGTCCCAACCAATCGTGAAACCTAAAACAAGATTGATGGCTAGGATGAGCAAGACGATTCCAATCGTCCACCAAATCCAGGCCTTTTGGTACCATTTCTTTCCCGAAACCGGCTCGGGATTCCCTTTGATTTCTTCCATACGCAAAACGGCCTCCACCGCTTAGTCTGTCGCTAAAAGGCTTTATTCACCGCAGCAGCCGCAACTGCAACCGCAACTGCAGCCACCCGCCTTATGGCAGCACACACCTTCTAGATAATCCGCCATCTCGCAAAGCGCTTTGGCATTCAGAGAATAATGGCACCATTTCCCCTCTTTCCGGGAGACGACGATTCCGGAAGTGGTTAAATGTTTCATGTGATGGGAAAGGGTCCCTTGGGTGACGGATAGTTTCTTCAATAATTCGCAGCCGCAGGTCTCCCCATTCTCAGAAAGGAGCCGAACGATCTCAAGTCTGGTCGCATCCGACAAGCTTTCCATCCGAGACAACAATTCTTTTTGTTCCATATTTTTCCTTTGCTTTAAAACATTGATAAGCGTCAATATGTTATCTATTACATTGATGTTTGTCAATGTGTTTCGTTTCGATGACAAATGATCGGGATAGAAATGACGAATTGATAGGCTTTTGTAGGTTTATTCCAACCGGGAATATAGAAATCTTGTTTCCGAAAAAAGGCTCCGCTGATAGGAAAACCCAGAGAATCATCATTTCAATTTCTTTTCCATGGTACACCAAAATTACTACTTGGTATAAGACACAACAAGTGCATCAAATTCAACTTCCGAAGATATACCCAATGAGGGGTAGTTCTGGACCGATTGATTGTCCGACAATACCACCAATTTTTGCAGCGGCAAGAGAACCTAATTGAATAGACCACAAAAAAGTTAATGATTGAAGCGAAGTATCGCCAAATCTTCCACCCATTTGTCGAGCAGTTTGTTCGCTACTAGCAAGCAAAATGCTGTCTTTAAGGGCTTCGAAAGCTAGGACGACCAACTCGCTGACCAAGGATGGATTGGCCCGTCTTAAAGCGGGACGGAGTTAACCACTAAGGATTTGAAAAGTTATAACGAATAATTATTTAACGACTTTTCTTAGCATTTTTCTTAATATTCATCATCACATAAATAGCAACACATAAAAGGGTTGATAAGCCAAATACTAAATAAGAAACCCAAGTTGTTACACCATGAGACATAAATTGCATAGTAACATCAAAGCTTTTCGAAATGCCATTTACAACTTCTAAAGGGAAGTTGCATTCGCTTTGAAGTTTATCTAGGACAGAGTTCTCATAATGATAACGAATTACCGATGTCGCATAAGTACCAGGAAGGAATCCTAAAACTTTTTGTAAAACGTCTCCAAATTGTGATATTGGCATATACGCACCACAAATAAAACCATATACAGAGGAAACTATTGTACCTACCGCAGATATTTGACCTTGTGTAGTTAGAAAGTAACCAATAATCGAAGAAAGAGCTGTCCCAAAATTAACGAGTAAAAATGATGAAAAGAGAATCCCGCAAACATCAAGAGGGCTTAAAAACCATCCCTCAAATGCAAGAATTACGAATCCTACCAGCGCTTCTAACAATATAATAGAATAAGTTTCAAGAACGGTTGCAACATAATAGCCAAAAGCTAATTTGGTATTTTTAATTGGAGCGATTTGCAAATCAAAAGCTGCGCCTGTGACCTTGTCTTGAACCATAAGCATATTAGAGCAAAAAGAAACGGTAACACATGATACCGCTAATAAACTTGAAAATAGCCACCCATAGACAAATCCATTAATGTATCTTTCTTCTATTTCTATTCCAATTGTAACTGTCGCAGAATGAAATGAATCAACATAAACATTCTTTAAAAAAGTGACATATAAAAGGATTAAGATCATTGGCGTAATCAATGAAGTTAAGACTAGTCCTTTATCTTTAAAGAACATCTTAATATTTCGTTTAATAATATAACCCAAACTCATTTTACTCACCGCCTAACTTAATCCCGGTGGCAGAAAGGAATACATCATCCATTTTTCCTTTAATGATTTCGTAATCATCAAATAAACCTTGATGGTTAACAATTAATTCAGTCGCATGTTTCGTATCTTTTACTTCTACTCGATATCCATTTGGAATGGCTATGTAAGGCAATCCGAGTGATTGAACATCTTTTTCTGAGACATGATATAAAGAAACAAAATCACCTGTATATTTATTCTTCAATTCAAGGGGTGTTCCTTCCGCAACGATTTCTCCTTTGTTAAGGATAACAACATAATCTGCATCAGTTACCTCTTCCATATAATGAGTAGTAAGGAAAACAGTCAATTGTTTTTCTTGTCTTAAATTATTGATGACTCTCCATACAAGCTTTCTTGTTTGTGGATCAAGACCAGTGGTGGGTTCATCTAAAATCAAGATTTTTGGATCGTGTAATAAGGCTCTCGCGATATCAACACGACGTTTTTCTCCTCCAGATAATTTGCCATATGTTCGATTTTTCAGATCGGCAAAATCAAGAATTTTAGATAGATGGTTAAATTTACTTTGAAAATCATTCCCTGTAATGCCGTATAAAGCAGCGCGATATTTCAAATTATCATATACACTCAATGGTTTATCGAGCGCGCTATTTTGATAAACAACTCCAATATTGCTTCGTATTTCGTTCATGTGATGATCGATATCCTTAAAATCAATAAAGATCTCACCACTATCACGAGTTAATTCTCCGCACATAATAGATATGGTTGTTGATTTACCAGCGCCATTAATTCCTAAGAAAGCAAAAAATTCCCCTTTTTTAACTTTAAAAGAAAGATTTTTAACTGCATGGACATCCTTAAAGGATTTATTAAGGTTCTTTATTTCAATAATGTTTTCCATAACATCCTCCCACCACTATAAATCTGTAAATCAAAATGAAAATCATTTTAGGAAATATTCCATATTTATAAACAGTTAACGAAGTGAATTATAATCCTAAATGAATAATAAGTTTAATCAAAAAAGGCCAATATATGAGGTATTAAAACTGTGATTTCATAATGGTGCCGCCTTCCGGATTCGGACCGAAGACCTACTGATTACAAATCAGTTGCTCTACCAGCTGAGCTAAGGCGGCATGGCCTACTAAAAGGCCGCTAAAATGATACCATCGCCGGTCTCTTTAGGAAACAAAGACAGGAAGGGAAAGAAAAAGCCCCGAATGATCTCGGAGCATTTTGGCGTTTGGTGGGTGCTAAGGGTATCGAACCCATGACCTCTTCCGTGTGAAGGAAACGCTCTCCCACTGAGCTAAGCACCCGACAAGGCATATGTTAACGCAGACGAGCCCGTTTTAGAAGAAACAAGCCCCGATTTTGCATCAGGGCTTATCTTTCGTTTTGGTGGGCCTTAATGGGCTTGGACCATCGACCTTGCGCTTATCAAGCGCACGCTCTAACCAGCTGAGCTAAAGGCCCACTTGCGCCCGAAAGCGCCTTAATAATATACAACGAGGCAAAGGTAGTGGCAAGGAGAGATTGAGAAGAACAAGGGGCGGGAAAGAGCCGAAAGCGAAAGCCGCCAAAGAAGAAAGACGATAAAGCCAAGTTGGCTAATGATTCGCTAGGAGAAAAAAGAGAGGATCCTAGAAAGAAAGCTTGGTGACGTCTTCCCAAGTCCCGGAAATCGCTAAAACCTTCGAATGATAGTAAGCGACATCGGGGTTTTTGTCGCGTAGAACCGCATCGATAAGGTCGGCGATTTGGGTGGCCTGCTCCTTCGAGCAGCCTCTCGTAGTGGCGGCGGCAAAACCAATCCGGATGCCGGAGGTTTCGGAAGGCTTTAAGGTGTCTCCATGCAGCATGTTCTTGTTGGTGGTGATACCCACGCTTTCCAGCTTCACTTGGGCTTCTTTGCCGGTGATTCCGTATGTCTTGAGGACATTGAGCAGGAAGAGGTGATTCTCGGTGCCGGAGACCACCGCTCCTTTATTCGCAAACTCGTCATTGCAGGCCTTGGTGTTTTCGAGGACTTTGCCAATATAGATCTTAAAGGAGGGGTCCAGGTCTTCCAGGAAGGATACGGCCTTCCCACCGATGATGTTCTCGAGGGGTCCGCCTTGCGAATACGGGAAGATCGCCTTATCGATGCTTTTGGCCAAAATGGGGTCATTGGTGAGAATTAAGCCGCCGCGTGGACCACGAAGAGTCTTATGGGTCGTTGAAGTGACCACATCCGCATAATCGCAGGGGTTCTGGCAATAACCGGCGGCAATGATGCCAGCGATGTGGGCCATGTCGACCATGAAAAGGCAATGAACCGAGGACTTGAGGTTATGGCGATCGATGATTTCTCTCATCCGTTTGAAATCGATGGCGTACGGATAGGCCGAGTAACCGGCCAAGAAGAGATTCGGATTGCCTTCATCAAGGCATTTTTCGATGATGTCGTAGTCCAAACGGCCATCGGTCCCTAGCGGATAGTGGATGAACTTATAAAGCTGAGAACTAAAAGAAACCGGGGAACCATGAGTCAGGTGCCCTCCGTCGTTGAGCTCCAAAGACAAAACCGTATCACCGGGATTGATGAGGGCGTGGTAAGCCGCGAAATTGGCCTGAGAGCCCGAATGGGGCTGCACGTTCGCAAAAGCGACATGGAACAGCTCGCAGACTCTTTTGATGGCGAGGCTTTCCACCGCATCGACATTCACACAGCCACCATAGTAACGGTGGCCAGGATAACCTTCGGCATACTTAGCCATAAGGATGGAGCCGGCCGCCTCATAGACCGATTGGGAAGGGTAGTTCTCGGAACAAATGAGTTCAATCCCTTCATTTTGGCGCTTGGCCTCTAAGCTAATGTAACCTTCAATTTCTTTATCATTCATGATGTTTTTCTCCTAAGAACACTTCAAATAATCTTCGCCATCTTGGAAAACAAACTCAAGTAAAAAACGAATGGGGAAACCCACCTTCCGTAAACCCAATTTCTTTTCATGCCTCAGGAAAGGGATGCAGTGAACCCTTTTCGCTGGACATCAAACGAAAAACCTTGTAGAACAATTTTATAAAATCTTTGAGAGTTTTTTCGCAAAAGGAACCATTTTTTAGTCAAGTCGTTGAATAACGATAACGTCACCCGCCCGCCAAATGATAATCGAGAAAAACCACGTAACCAAACCCCAGAGCACGATAAGATCGTTTCTTGTTCCATGGCCTTCCCTTCTGGGCTGGATCGCTTCTCTAGTTTGCCTGGACCAAGTGACGGTATCCCAAAGTTTCCTTATGTCCCAGGCGTCAATGGGGTTTTGGCCATCCCTTTCTCTACGTATGGCTTTTGTCTTTGGCACGGCTTTTGGCGTGATCTTGGCCCGGCTTCTTCCTCGCTGGTTTGCCAAGGCCACCTCTGGGCTATCCTTTCTGCTTTTAGGTTTGTCGTTCTGTCCATTTCCCCAAGAGGCGCTGTTAGTTATCAGTCTTCTTTTCGCCTGTTGTTCGGGAATAAGCTGCGCCAATTTCGGCCTGGATTTCTTTCTTCATTTCGATAACCGCCAGAAGTTATGGACCCTCCTCATCGCTTTTCCGTTGGCGATTCCGGGACTCCTTTTGCCCACATCGACCTTGGTTTCTTTTGTTACTTTGGCCCTTCCTCCTTTCTTTCTTCTTTTCCGGAAAAACCTTCCCGCAATCCTTAGGCCTATTCTTCACGAAGCTGCCCCTGAATGGTGGCTCTTGGCCTTGGCTTTCTTTGCCTTTCTGCTTAACGGAACCATCGATTTGGCTTTGATGCCGGGCCTTCTCGAGAATCGACCCTCGGTCATTCCTTTTTCCGTTTGTGGGGTTGTCGCCGGTTCGATGGTTGGATGGCTGTTTTGGAAAAGCCGAAACCTCAGCATGGTCTACGCCATTTGTTGTTCGTTCTTGGCAACCGCCTTGGCAGGTATCTGCTTTTTCTTTTTCGACAACCAAGCCTCAGTCATGATCGCCGGCCTTTTCCTTGGCGTCTCCCATTCGTTGGGTCTGCTCTCCCTCTACTACGTTCTCGGGGTCTATACGAAAAAGTATCAAAACTCCCGTTTCTATTACGTTGGGGTTTTCCTTTCGGCCCTCGGGTATTCGCTTAGTCTCTTTTTGGTCACGGCCTTCCCCCTTGACCCCACCACAAACGGGCGGTTATGGGCCGTGGCTTTGGTTCTCATTCCTTTGTTCCTTCTTTGCTCAGCCCTCTTTTTCCTTCATGACCGCTTCGACGAAGAATGGGTTGATGATCTTAAGCGGTCCGAAGTCACGTTAACTGATTCGCTAACGGCTTTTTTCGAGGAATCGGGGCTGACAAAACGAGAAAAAGAAGTGGCTCGTTTGCTGCTTGAAGGAATGACCCTTCGGCAGATTGGGGCGGAGTTGGGGCTATCCTATCCGACCATAAACACCTATCAAAATAGTATCTATCACAAACTGATGATAAGCAGCCGGGTGGAATTGCTTCTAGTTTGCCGTCCATATTCTCGAGGGAAAACCTCACCTCATTAGAGTTAATGACTTCCTTCTCTTCCTCTCCGGCTCTAAAGTGACCGAGAAAAGAGGTTTTACCTATGCGCAATCGATTGGTTGTTTTGGCTCTATGCGCGCTCCTTACTAGTTGCTCTGGCTTGTCGGGGTCTCAAGGGGATGATACGTCGGATCCGATTGAAGGCTCTTCGGATGGTGAGTTCGTTTATAACCAAGACTATATCGACCAGAATCTTGGGGATGAGTACTGGATCACCTATTCCTACCAAAGCAAGAGCAATGGAGTGGCCGCTGACCCTTTGTTCATCACGACAGCTGAAAACGAAGAAGGTTACTATTACAAGGATAATCTTGGAAGCGAAACTCTGTATCTTCTCAATGGATCCGCTTTCGATGTTTACATGCCCAACGATAATGGGGATCTAGAAAAGGTCCCGGACATTCAGCTTTCCAAAGAGGAAGCCGAAGGCTATTCCACTTCCTTCTTGAGTTTCATGACCATCTACGAAATTGCGATCGGAGACCTGACCGCCGACGGAAGCGAAACGGTGGCCGGACGTCTCTGCGACAAGTATGTTTTCCATGCGGTTTCTCTCGCCGCCTCCATCGACATCCGTTACAGCATCGATAAGGTCACCGGAGTGTGTCTCCGTTACGAAACGGAAGCCGTTTCCGGAAGCGACACGGGAGCCTTCCAATTCGTTTGCACCGTCTTTAAAACCGACAACGTCGATATGCCTTCGCATATCTAGCAAGAAGAACTGCTTTATATCGGCAAAAGAAAAGCCCGGTCCCGGAGGACTGGGCTTTTTATTACAGTAGGAGGATTAACGCTTGCTGTACTGCGGAGCGCGACGGGCGGCCTTTAAGCCGTACTTCTTGCGTTCCTTGACGCGCGGGTTGCGGGTGAGCATTCCGGCGACCTTGAGGGTCTTGCGATCCTCACCGGCCAAGAGAAGGGCACGGGCGATACCAAGACGGATGGCCTCGGCCTGTCCGGTGAATCCGCCGCCTTGAACGTCAGCAATGACGTCATAGCGGGCATCTCCACCAACAAGGATAAGGGGTTGCTTCAGGTTCTGAACGAGGGTGTCGTAGGGCATGTACTTCTCAACGGTCACGCCGTTGATGACGATCTTGCCTTTGCCGCTCTGAACGTAGACACGGGCAATGGAGGCCTTGCGGCGTCCGGTGCCATAGAACTTTTTTTCGTTAGCCATGATGCTTCTCCTTACTTCTTGAGCTCGAGCTTGACGGGCTTCTGGGCCACTTGCTCGTGCTTCTCGTCTTTGTAGACGAAGAGTTTCTTAACCATCACGCGGCCAAGGGGGCCTTTCGGCAACATTCCCCAAACGCAACGGGTGACCAACTCTTCCGGGAACTCACGGAGCATGGTGCCCGAGCTACGGGTACGGAGGCCGCCGTTGTATTCGGAAACGTTGTAATAGTTCTTCTTGTGTTCGCCATCTTCTTTGCCGGTCATTTTGACCTTAGCGGCATTAATGATGACAACGAAATCGCCAGTGTCCTGGTTCGGCGTGTAGATGGCTTTGTTCTTGCCCATGAGGATCTGTGCGACCTGGCTCGCGAGACGGCCAAGCGGAATGTCCGTGGCGTCGACGAGATACCATGCGCGCTTCACTTCTGCGGGTTTTGCCATTGTGGTTTGACGCTGCATAATCTTATTTCCTTCTTCCTAGTCAACTATGTGACTCTCTTTTGAACGACTGAACTTTACCGGGGTCCGCTCTTTCAAAGTAGTGCCGGTGACTATTATCCATACCTTAAGGTATGTTGTCAAAGGAAAAAAACACGAGGTAAAGTGGCTTTATGAACTGATGGGGAAGTTATTTTAATCCGGGGGCAGTCGCAGGTGAGGGAATCTCGGTCTTTTTTAGGAGGCGCGGAAGGACTTGGGAGGAGAGAACATCGAAGAGAGCGAGCGAGAAGAGGAATCCAAACGTGACGTCACTAGCAAAGTGGGCTCCGATCACGATGCGGCTGACGGCCACCAAAAAGGCCCAACCATAGGAGCAAATCCGAATGAGCCTTTCCTTGCCTTTAAGCTTATCGAAACAAGAGGAGAAAAGGGACAAAGAAACGATGCCGAGGGCGTTCATGGTATGGCCACTCGGAAAGGAGAATCTTTCATCGACTTTGCCATGGAAAATCCCTTGGGGCAAATACCAAGGAATGAAGCCTTGTTCCGCCAAGGCGACATCGCCGTTGTTGGACGAGATGAGGAACCGCCAACGAGGACGGAACCAGATCCATTTTAGAGAGCTCATAACCACGTAAATTGCGGCATAATAAATCACCACAAAAAGAGCAATCCGAAAGGCTTTTGCCGGGTTATTCACTTTTAAGAGGAACCCTGGAAGCCCGCCAATCAGGAGGTAAACGAGGGCGACAGGGACCGCCACCCAGATCTGAACCGAAGGACCGATAATTTGCTTCATGTAGGTGTAAATCTGACCGCCTCCATACCCCGCAAAGAAGATGGCGACAAGGGCGAAGAGTATGCCAAAGCTGATGGATTTGGCCTTCGTGTCACGAGGCCGAAAACGGAAGAGGAAAACACCGGCCATGACCCCTAAGAGTTGGAACGGCGCTTCGCCGATCGACTGACCGATTTGCCCAAAGAGATTCGAGGGATCAAATAAGACCTTTTCAATCGCGAGATCGTAGAAACTAAAAAGGATGATCAAAACACCTAGGAGCGGATAGATCACCAGACGTTCTATCTTTGTCATAAGCCAACCTGCCTTTGGTCTATTATCGCGCAAAAAGAAAGGGTGGGAAACCCACCCCTCTTAATTGAACGACAATTCTTAAATGTTCTCGACGTTGTGGAAGACGTTCTGGACGTCCTCGCATTCGTTGAGCTCGTCGAGCATCGTCTTAAATTTTTCGAGATCCTCAGCTCCGAGAGTCACATACTCATTCGGAACGAGAGTGGTTTCGGCGGTATCGAAATCGGTAACGCCCATGCCTTTGAGGACTTCTTTGGCTTTCTCGAGATCGCTGGGATTCAGTAAGACCTCAATTTCGCCATCATCTCCGCCGACGGACTGAACGTCGACGTCCCCGAGAACGAGGTTGTCCTCGACGTCCTGACGGTTGGTTCCCTTAAAATCGAGAACGCCGGACATCGTGAAGTTATAAGCGACCGAACCCATCTTGGCGCCTTTGCGGGTGCAGATGGTGCGCACGCTCACGAGAGCGCGGTTGACGTTGTCGGTCATCGTATCGACGATTAGGTAGGAACCGCCGGCGGCCAAGAACTCGTAACGTCCCATGATGTAGGCGACGTTATCAGTGCCTTTGGCTTTTTCGATGGCGCGTTCGATGACGTCACGCGGAGTGGTTTTGCGGAACTTTTCAATAGCGCTCCGGAGAGCGAGGTTGGAAGTGGGATCCGGAATGCCGCTTTTCGCAGCGGCATAAATCTCCTTGGAAGCGCGCATGTAAATGGCGCTCTTGGTTTTCGCAGAAGCCGCCATTGCGGCTGCGCGGACTTCAAAGTGTCTTCCCATAATCCAATTCTCCTTTTTGGCTGAATTATTCTAGCACTCGGCCTTTGCTATAAATAGCAATTTCAAAAACGGGCTATTTCCTTTTGACGATTTCCAAACGATCAACATAATTCAGGTGGTGGCTTTCGATGAACTTCTTGACCCATTCCCAAGGTGAGGAAACGAGGTGGTCGGGGCAATGGGCGTCGACCCCCACTATGACCTGATTCCCGCTATCGGAGACGAGATCCCAAAAGGGGCCAAACGGATAAACGGGCTCCTCCTCAAGGCAACCCTTTGCGGCGCTCTCCCACCGCACGGGACCAAGGTTCACCTCAAGGGGCATGGAGGCCTTCTTGGCGGCCTCGATAATTCTCTTGGAGCATTCGATGGAGAAGTCGTCCCATTCCGGATACCATTCGCGGAACAAGTCAGGGTGACAAACGTAGAGGAAAAGGCCACTCTTAATTCCGGCGACAATATCATCCGTGTACATCTGCAAGGCCAGACGTTTGTTGGCGAGGCGTCCATAAAAAATCTCTTGATCTTCATGGGCCAAGAAACAATGCTGCCCGAGAATAAGATAATCGAAGTTCCGTTCCTTCAAAAGGCTTTCGTAATAGGACGAAAAACGCTGGTGGTACCACTCGCATTCAAAAGCGAGCAATACCTCCATCTTTCCGGCATATTTTCTCTGCAAATCCCCAACGGATTTCACATAATCGTCCAGTAAATCGTACTGCCCTCTCATTCCAGGTTGGGTGATTCCTGGCAGCATGACATGGTCGCTGAAACCAAGGAGTTTATAGCCATGCTCATAGGCGGTTTTGGCATATTCTTCGTCCGTCCCTCTAGCGTGTCCGCAGCGGGCTGTATGGCTATGGTAAGTGTAATCAATAAAGGCGCTCATAATACACCTCTTCCAAGGTCAGTCCCTCAGGCGGGGCCATGTAGGAGAAAATCTTTCGTTCAGTGGGCTTCAGGGCGACCTTGATTTCGTGAGTGGTCATTTTGCCAAAGCCGACCTTTAGAGCCGTTCCGATCATGATCCGCACCTGATAGGTCATAAAACCATTCCCGACGAGCTCGACCCGGTAAAGGCCATCCTTCTCTTCGTGGCTCACCGAATAAATGCAACGGACAAAACCATCGACATCCGTGCTCTTGCTGGTGAAGTTCCGAAAATCGTGAAGACCCTTATAAAGGCTCACCGCTTCAAAGAAGACATCTGGTTCAAAAGTTCTGACCCCAAACTGACTCACTAGCAGGGATTCGAGAGGTCGTTTCTCGCCGATGCGAAACGAATAGGAATAACGCTTCCCCGTGGATTTGTGGCGGGCGTCAAAGCCCTTTTCCTTCTTCTCGATGGAAAGGACGGAGATGTCGCCCGGCAAAAGGCGGTTGAAGGCGTATAAGAACTGATGGGTGTCCTCAATGGCCGTCGTCTCAAAGGAGAAGGTCTGGCCCTTCGCCGAAACCCCGGCGTCGGTTCGACCGGCTCCGTGAATATGGGTGGGCTTTTGAAGGAGAACGCTCAAGGACTCTTCAATCTGCCCTTGGAGGGTTGGCAGCTTTTTTTGCCTTTCAAAACCGTGATAGGCGGCTCCTAGATACGAAACCTTGCAAAGGTAAATCATGATGGCAACTGAAGCCCCCACCAGGTGTAAAAAGCGTCAAATTTCGTCACTGAGACATAGATGAAGAGGGCCAAGAAACAACCCACGAACACCGTCTCGGCCACATCGGACCAACCAAAGGCCAACTGGCGGTACCGGGTCCGTTTGGCTTTCGGGTCGTAACCACGACACTCCATAGCATTGGCGAGTTCCTCGCTCCGGACGAAAGAGGACACGAATAACGGAACGATAAGGGACACAATGGCCCGGAATTTGGCTCCGATCTTCCCGCGGGAGAAATCGACGCCTCGCGAGGTCTGGGCCTTCATGATACGTTCGACGTCTTCGAGGATGGTTGGGATGAAGCGGAGGGCAATGGAAAGAGTCATCGCCACTTCGTGAGAGGGAAAACCAATGAGTTTGAAAGGATAGAGATACCACTCAAAAGCGTACGTCAGGTCGAGCGGCTTGGTGCTGGAAGTAAGAATCATCGTAAGCTCGATCATGAGCACGAGGCGGAGCAGGATCTTGGCGGCGTTAAGGATGCTGTCCCAGTAAATGGGATAGGTCCCGATATTGAAGGCCACCCAAGTGGAGGTGCCAACCGGCATCAGGATGTAAATGATGAGAAGAAAGACCGCCATGAACCAAAGGGACTTCAGGGAATTGAGGACTTGGCCTAGGGAAGTGCGGGAGCTCCAAAGGAGAACGAGGATCAAAATGGCCGCGATAGCGTCCATCGTGAAAGTCATGGCCCAACTGAAGCCGAAGTCCATGAAGATGGCCACCACCAAAGCCACGAGGCAGAAAATCTTGGCCCGAGGGTCCATCCGATGGAGAAAGGAATTGTAGGGGACGTAACGGCCCATGGTGAAATTGTTCATTTCTGAGCCCTCCCCTCGGCGATAGCTTTCGCGAGCGAGGCGACGTTATCGATCTTCGTTTCGTCGAGATGGTAACCATGCGCGTTGAGGTAGCGGATGGTTTCGAAAAAGGCGGGCATCTCCAGCGAATATTGCTCGATGGGGTGAGAGAAGAGTTCTTTCGGGGTGGCCACTTCGGCCACTTTGCCGTCTTCCATGACCACTACTTTATCCGCGTATTGGTTCACGAGATTCATGTCATGGGTGACAAGAATGATGGTTTTGCCTTTTTGGTGAATCGACTCAAAGAGTTCCATCGTCTCGCGAGCGGCTTCTGGATCGAGTCCGGCGGTCGGCTCATCGACGACGAGATAATCGGGGTCGAGGGCCAATATCCCGGCGATGGCGACTTTGCGCTTCTCGCCTCCGGAGAGTTCAAACGGAGAACGCGTGTAGAAAGACTCATTGAGCCCCACGGTTTGAAGCGATTCGTGGGCCACCTGAAGAGCGGTTTCCGGCCCGTAGCCGAAATTCTTGGGCCCGAAGGCCACGTCTTTTTCCACCGTTTCCTCAAAGAGCTGGTATTCCGGGAATTGGAAAACGAGACCGACAAGTTTCCTTAGATCCTTGAGTTTCTTGCTCCGCTTCTTGCGGTCGGAGGAGTTGATGTATTGGTCAATGACGACTTCGCCTTCCGTCGGCGAAAGAAGGGCGTTGAGATGTTGGATGAGCGTGCTTTTGCCAGAACCGGTCCGGCCCACCAGGGCAATGAAAAGGTGCTCATCGAGATGAAGGGAAACGTTATGCAAAGCCTCGTACTGGAATGGGGACTTGCGGTTATAGACGAAAGTTACTTGGGAAAAGTCTATTGGCATAAGCTTTCCTCCAGTTTCTGAAGCGAATCCACGGAAGAAGGAACCTCGATTCCCTGGGCTTGGAGTGCCCGGATAAGGTTGACGTAAAAAGGTGAATCGAGATGGATTCTCTCGAGTTCTTTACCATGAGTGAAGACTTCCTTTGGGGTTCCCGCCAAAACCAGTTTCCCCTCATTGAGAACGAGGACTTCGTCGGCGAGGGAGGCTTCTTCGATGTCGTGGGTGATGGAAAGGATGGTCAGCTTGGGATTGGCGACCCGCATCTTACGGGCGAGTTCCAGGATTTCTTTTTTGCCTTTGGGGTCGAGCATGCTCGTCGCCTCATCGAATATCACGAGGTCGGGCTTCATGGCCAAAACGCCGGCGACGGCGACCCGTTGCTTTTGCCCGCCCGAGAGGTTCTCCGGGGCGGAGTCCAAAAACTTCTCCATGCCGGCTTCGGCCGCATAAGTCGAGATAATCGAATCCATATCCTCGTGCTTCACGCAGCGGTTTTCGAGGCCGAAGGCGATATCGTCGCGGACGGTGGAGCCCACGAATTGGTTATCGGGATTCTGAAAGACGATTCCCATCCGTGAGCGGAGGGAGAAAAGGGTTTTCGGCTCGAGCGTCGTCCCGAAGAGTTTGATTTCCCCTTGGTAGCCGTTAAGGAGTCCGATCAACAGTTTGGCTAAAGTGCTTTTGCCACTGCCATTATGGCCGATCAACGCGCAAAAACTGCCTTCTTCCACGGAAAAATTGAGGCCGGAGACGGCCGGGTTTTTCCCATCGTAGGAATAGGACAAATCTTTGACTTCGATGACTTTCATTTCTTACCAACCTTTTTCTTTTTGTAATAGACCAGTTCTTCAACGAGGAAGCTCGCCGCGAGTACCACCGCCACCGATCCCCAATAGATCCATTGGCCGGAAGCGCCTAGAGGCACGCTTGTGTAGAGGATGGCGGCTAGCGCTAACGATAGGAAGGCCACGACGAGGAACACGATGGCGAAACGGAGCAGCATTTTCTGGCTCATTGGACGGTGATGGTGAGTTTCTTTCCTTCGTATTGGCGGACGGCGACGCCGGCCATCTCGAGCATGCGACGGCTCGCTTGGTAGATGACCTGATCGCCGTGGAAATCTTCTTTGTAAACGATCTCCTTGATGCCGACCTGGATGATGGCTTTCGCGCATTCGTTGCAGGGGAAGAGGGTGACGTAGATGACGCAGCCATTCAGGGCTGAGCCATCCCGAGTGTTGAGGATGGCGTTAAACTCGGCATGGCAGACATAGAGGTATTTGCTGTCCAAACCATCGCCATGGCCCCACGGAAGTTTGTCGTCGTCAACCCCGCGCGGCATGCCGTTGTAACCGATGGAAACGATTTTGTGGTTTCCGTCGACGATGCAGGCCCCGACCTGAGTCGAGGGGTCTTTGCTCCGGAAGGCGCTAAGCTGAGCCATTCCCATGAAGTATTCGTCCCATTTGAGATAATCCGTGCGGTGTTTTTCTTCCATGACCAAAAACTTCCTTTCGGCGAGTATAGTTTATCCTTCCCGCCCGCGAAAGACACCAAAAAGGAACTAACGGAAGGAAGGAAAAAGGAGAGAAGGAAAAACCCTTCTTAGTGGATTTTGCAGATAAAGCATTCGTACGGCCGCAAATGCTTTTTGTAGGCGAAAGCCGCACCCTTGTAATTCGTCAGCAGGACGGTAGCTTTCTCCGTTTGGAGGGACCGTGGGATTGCCAGACGGTGCTTACTGAGGTTGATAATGACAAGGTCCATCGCCCCTTTGTAGCTGCGGAGGAAGGCGAAAAGGGCACCTGGGGTTTTGAGGGGCTCAAAGTTGCCATAGGTGAGACAGGGATCATTTTGCCGCAAGGCAATGATCTGCTTGTAATAGTGAAGAATGCTATCGGATTCCGACGCTTCTTTCTCGGCGTTGATCTGTTTGTAATTGCTATTGAGGCGAATCCACGGGGTGCCACCGCTGAAGCCGGCGTTGATGCCAGCGGTCCATTGCATGGGGACCCGAGAGTTGTCGCGGTTGGAATTGTTAACGAGCTTGCGGCAAATGCTTTCGGGAAAATGGTAGGACTTGAGGGTTTTGTAAATGAAGTGATTTACTCCATCCTTGTACTCCGCGGGCTTGAACATCGGCCGCACATTGAGCATGCCGAGTTCCTCGCCCATGTAGACGTAGGGGGTGCCACGCATAGTCATTAAGAGGGTGGCCAGCATTTTGCCTGACTGCTTCCAGTACCGTTTGGCGTTGCCGTAGCGGTCGATGCTGCGGAGTTGGTCGTGGTTCTCGAAATAGTTGGCGTTCCAATCGATTTCCTTCTGCCAGCGAATCAGGCATTCCTTCATCTTTTTGGGCTGATAGCGTTTATGGAATATGGGCACACTGCCTTTGTCGAGACTGGAGTGCTCGAATTCAAAGACCATGTCGAGCTCGTGGTCGAGGAAGCGTTTGGCGTTCGCGATGTCGACGTTATAGGTCTCGCCGACGGTCATGCAATCGTAATGGCTGAAAACGTCTCGATTGAGGGTCCGAAGGATCTCGTGGTTGCCATCCTTCATGAGGTAATGCTCAATGCCCACCACGTAAGGGGTCTTCTTGCCATCGTCGAGGGTCTCTTTCCAAATCTGGTTGATGACGTCGCAGCGGAAGCCATAGACTCCGCGGTCGAGCCAGAAACGAAGGATGCGTTCGACCTCGTGGAGGACGTCCGGATTGTGCCAGTCGAGATCAGGCTGCTCTTTGGCGAAAAGGTGAAGATACCATTCTCCCACCGAGGGAACATAAGTCCAGGCGCTGCCGCCGAAATCGCTCGTCCAGTTATTGGGCGGTTCGGTGTTGCCATTACGGCCTTTCCGCCAATAGTAGAAAGCGTGATAAGGCGAAGACGGATTCTGGGATAGGACAAACCATCGATGCTGGTCGCTCGTGTGGTTGACCACGAGGTCCATCACGATGCGGATGCCGCGCTTCTTGGCTTCGGCGATGAGGCGGTCCATATCCGCGAGGGTCCCGAATTCGGGGTTGATACTAAAATAGTCGCTGATGTCATAGCCATAGTCGAAGTTCGGGCTTTTATAAACGGGGGACAGCCAAACGATGCCAATCCCAAGGGAGACCAGATAGTCTAGTTTGGAGATGATACCGTTGATGTCGCCGATGCCGTCGCCGTTGGAATCGCAGAAGGAGCGGGGCCAGATTTGATATACCACATTGGAGCGGAAAAATTTGTTGTCCATATGGACTATTGTGTAACTCTTCTACTTTTTTGACAAGAAACGAAAGAAAAAAAGGCTCTTGCGAACCTTGGTTAAATTGTTCGGAAATCAGTAGTGCTTTTTCTCGTCTTTTTCGCTCGAAGATTCGATGGCGTGGCGAACCGCTTCGTTGGAACTCGACAAAGCGAGGCAGAGGGCGCATTCGAAATCCATGACGGATTCTTTGTGTGACACGGCGGAAAGAGTCGTTTCGTCAAGTGGTTTCATAAGCGTCTCCCTAATCACAAATCATAGGAGGATTTATTTAGTCCACAAGGAGCCCATCTTAGACACTGTCCAAGTTTGTTCCTTAATCGGTGAGTGGGGTCGAGGAACAAAAAGGCCCTCTTTTCAGAAGGCCATTTTTATCATTTTGTCTTTAGTAACGGGAGAGGATTACCAAGCGGTATCCAGTTCCGTAGACGCTGTCGATGCGAGCTCCTTTTATATAGGCTAGTTTTTTTCGGATAGAGGAAATGTGCACATCGATGGTTCGGGTGGGAAGCACTCGGCCATTGCCCCAAATGAGTTTGATCAGTTCGGCGCGTTCCACCGCTTCGGGTTTAGCCTCATAGAGCTCCTTGAGGATCTTCCACTCAATCGGGGTGAACTTCACGTGATAACGATAATAAGCCAGGGTGTGCGCGTCAGTGTCACACTGAACAAGGGTGCCATCGCCCCTCGCTATGTCGATAACAGGCATGTGATCTTACCTCCATCTTTCCGAGGGTAGTGTCGAATCGCCCTCTTTGCTTACTTACAATTTTGTTTGAGTTTTTGCCAAATTCAAGCGAAATGTTAAAGAGCAGGCTTTTATTTACTTCCAAAGGGAAAGGCTGAAGAAGCCTCTTAACTCCCTAAAACGACGATAACGATGATGCAGGCGATCATGAGAAGAATCGTGACGGAAAAGAAGATTATCCAACCTAATTTGGCTTTCTTTTGGGCGGCCATGGCAACGGGATCGTCGTCCTCGTTAGGAATGATCATTCCCTCGTCGAAGGCCTTCTGATCGGCCTCTTGGGCGGCATCCCCGACCCCGCCTTGCTCTTTGATCGTGGGGTAGCCATAGGAATGGATGAAGTGCCTAGTCAACATCAGCATCCAGCTGACGGCGAAGGTATTAAGGAGAATGTTTGGCGAGCTCGCGAAGAGGAGCGAGGAAAACAAGTAGGTGTAAAGGACCGGGAACGGACTTGAGCTCATCCAGGTGTAGAAAATGTAGAAGGCCAAGCTCTTAAGAGTGACCATCAAGGCAAATTCACAGATCACGGCGATGAAGGCAATCTCGTTAGGAGAAGGGATGTCCGTTAGATCAAGCAACCGTTTTTGGAAGAATTTGTCCGTGAAGTGTAGGCCCACGGCGAGACCAATGTCGAGAAGGAAGAACAAACCGAGGAGGATGCTCTTGACCAAGAAGGGATCCGGGCCGAGGCCGGCATCCAGGAGCGTCGTGCCGTAGAAGACGCCGGCGAGACCGCCTAGAGAAAGTAGCAAGAGACCATAGACAATCCACGGACGTTTGAAGATGCCACGAAGATACTTGGTCACGAACCTCAAGGCCCAAGGCAGAACGCCGAGGAGACCGTAGACAACCGTGATCAAGGGGTTAATGGCCGCTCCGCCAGCGCTCGAGGCGATGGGTTCGATGAGGGCCGGAATGAGGTCAGCGCCGACGCCGACGATGGCCCCGTAGAGAGGTCCCAGGGTCAACGAGGAATAAATGATAATGGCGGGCGTGAGGGAAAAGCGGACAAAAGGAAGGCCGGGAATGGAGACCAGTTTAAAGACCATCGTCGAAAAGATGGCTAAAACCAGCAGCATGGCGGAAAAGGTAATCTTCTGAGTAACCGTGAATTTTGCTTTCATAACTTGAGATCCTCCACGACGTAGGTTCGGACTTCGGACGCAAAGGCCAAAGAACCGGTCACCACAATGATATCATCCGGGTACTTGCTCACGAGGCCCGCAAGGGCGGCTTTGTAATCGCCGTTATAGGCGTAATCGCCTGAGTAGAGGAAATAATCTTCTTCGCTCCGGGCTCGCGGGGCCTGGAAGGTCGTGAGAATGATTTCCGCGGCGTCTCTAGCTAGGAGCGGCAACTCCACCGCGATGTTTTTGTCCCGGAAAGAGGCGAATAGGACATGAATGGGTTTCCCCACCGCCACGGAATCGAGGCAGCGGACGAGGGCCTCGATCGCTTCGGGATTGTGGGCACCATCGAGTATCACGTTGTGGTGCCTTTCAAACCGGCATTCCATCGGAGGGGCCATCAGGCCTTTTCGCAAAGCGTTTTCCTTAACCGGAAATTTTTCCTTCAGGATCTTGGT
>Ga0183099_1000082_pt1 | contig 97097 bp, 79 predicted proteins | sample Biomet1_FD_127788 | JGI IMG/M metagenome (GOLD analysis project Ga0183099, IMG submission 127788) | Microbial communities from bioreactor (seeded with anoxic lake sediment) at LBNL, California, USA - Biofuel metagenome 1 | ecosystem: Engineered > Bioreactor > Anaerobic > Unclassified ...
ATATGGTTAATCGCAGCGCTCACAGCGCTACTTAGCTGCACGGTATGGATTGCAGGATAACAACATTGGGATGTGCTAAAGCAAATCTCTTTTACGTTTTTTTAGTTTCCCCGCAGAGAAATGTATGTTTTCCCGCAGATTAAATGTAACAGCGTGCATTTGTGGGAACGGCATTATCTCCCGCAGATCTCGTAGATTTACGTGGACAAAAGACAGTAATGGGAAAGTTGTCTCATTTTGTACTATAGTTGTAAGGAATACTACAGTTTTACTGTTTGAAATATCTTTTTGTTAAATCAACATGATATATTGATTTTTTGCATATTTTGGCAATAAATGAATTTAAATTACTAATTTTGTAGCATGGAACAAAACCAAATAATACCATCGGATTATAACCAAGCAGCCGAGATTATTAAAACGGCAATTCTACAAGGTCAATATGAGGCTCTCAAAGATGAAAACCGCGTGTAGCTTGCTGTGTACTTTGGTGTAGGTAAATACGTTTCGATTAATTCACGCAAGGGCGGAGCTTGGGGGACACGTGCGCTTGAAGCTATAAGTGAACGATTAAGAAAGATTCTTCCTGGGTTAAGAGGCTTCTCTGCCAATAGTCTTAAGAATATGCGAAAGTTCTATGAGCAGTGGAGTATGCTTGATAAATCGACAATCACGAATGTCGAAACGACAAACACTAAATAGACAATTGCGATTGTCGATTTGCCGGATGCTATGGAAAGTATTGATATTTATCACTCGCTGTCATTTCCTGACACCGTATCTTTCCCCGTTGAAGACTTTCTGTATACACCTTTCACTCATCATATACGCATAATCGAAAAGATTGACAATATCAATGAGCGGTACTATTAGTTCATTAAACTATCGGATTATTTTGTCTATCCAAATATCATCCTTTGCTGAATTTTAAATATTCTTTATAATCAAATGGAGCTAAGTTATCAGGAATATCCTTATCTAATGCTTTGTATAATGGTAGAGTTTTTAGATAAGCATTATTTATCAATTCTTCAATGTAATAACTGACACGATCAATGAAAACATATTCTTTTCCGTTTTCATCTTTATGAATGGTAAAATTCGCGAAGTATGTCATTTCATAATAAAGATACTTATTCAAAAGCTCGTAAGCCTCTTCTTTCTTATTAAGATAGTAAAGTGTTCTAACCGAGCTTACAATATCCATATTAACAAATGTTTCACCCTCTCCTTTGCCATTGCAATCAACAAACTTGTTTTTTAGTTTCTCAACATCGTTTGTCATTTTCCAAACTTTGAAGAATAAAATAATCTCCAATATTCCCCATATTGCGAGGATAACAGAAATAAAATTAAATGTACTTTCCATAATGGTATTATTTGTTATATTGATAATATATTACAAAGATAAATACATTTTTACGTAAGTGCAAATTTAATGGTATTTTACATCAAAATTCTAATGATTGATTTTACAACTAGTGGTTGTAGACTGATAGATTGCATTATAATCTCTGAGAAAATATTTAGGTTGTTCCACATTTTATTTATATCTTTGCATAAGATACAGCTGTAATTAGTATGAAATTCACGTAAGTTGGATTATTCTGCTATCGTTTGCAGCATCTTTACAATAAGGAAAAAGATAACATTATGAATGTAGAAAAACAAAAAGAAATATTACTCAAAGATGATGGGTTGTCAAATACCCTCGGTATGGAATTTATTTCTACTCCAGAACCAGACACATGTATGGCTAGGATGAAGGTTGATGAACGTAATCGTCAACCGTTTGGCTTTCTTAGTGGAGGTGCTTCTCTTGCTTTGGCAGAGAATTTGGCTGGTGTCGGCAGTTTGGCTTTATGCCCTGGAAAGATTTGCGTAGGTATTAATGTAAGTGGAAACCATGTACGTGCCGTGCTTGAAGGTGATACCGTTACCGCTTATGGTAAACTGCAATTCAAGGGAAATACTTTGCATGAATGGCAAATAGACATAAAAAACAGTGATGGAAACTTGATTTCTACAGTTCATGTCACTAATTATATAATGAGATCTACTGCGCCGAAAAATAAGAATGATTAGTTTTGCAATTTATCGTTTGCCTGACACAGATACCTGTGTGAAGATCTGTTCGGATTCTATGCCGCAACGCCTTTCTTCGTATGCTGAACTGAAAGATAAACGTGGTTTTGTCTTTGCTCCTTTTTGCCTTGATAATGATAGTCTGTTGGTGATCTGCCCAGATAAAATTGAGGTAACAAAGTGCGACGAAATAGGAACTGCTGATGAAGAAACTGATTTAAATGTGTCTTATGACAGGGAAGCGTATCGAAAAGACTTTGAGTGTTTTCATTCTAAGTTGCTTGACGGTAGTTTTGATAAACTTGTACTTTCTCGCAATATAAGTGTTGATGCTGATTTCGAGAAGCGGTCTATGGCATTATTCATGAAAGCATGCAGGATGTATCCACATCAGTTTGTAGCTCTTGTGTCAACTCCTGAAAGTGGAACGTGGCTTATGTCTACACCTGAAGTGCTGATAGAAAAAGATTCTGAATTATCTAAATGGCATACAATGGCTCTGGCTGGAACTATGAAAACACCAGGACCTTGGAGTGATAAAAATCAGAAAGAACAGAAATATGTTGCTGACTATATAAGAAAATGTCTTGAGATGTTTTCAAATGACATAGAAGTATCTGATCCTCATGTGACTACTGCGGCAAACTTGTTTCACTTGCGCACTGACTTTTATTTCTCAATGCGCGATGAAAAGTTACTGGGAAAGATGATAGATGAACTTCATCCTACTCCTGCTGTATGCGGTATTCCAAAAGAGGCGGCTCGTTCTTTTATTCTCTCAAATGAACATAGTAAGCGCCATTATTATAGTGGCTTCTGTGGTCCGTTGAATTATTCAGGAACTACTCATCTTTATGTGTCATTACGCTGTATGCAAATTGAAAGAAGCCGTTGTAGACTTTATGCCGGAGGCGGTTTACTTCCAGATAGCGATGAAGCACATGAATGGTTGGAAACGGAATATAAACTAAATACAATGCTTGATGTACTCAGATAAGGAAAACGTAAATATCCTCACTTCACTCCTTGTGAACCATGGTGTGAATAAAGCGGTTGTCTGTCCAGGTAGCAGAAATGCTCCGATAGTACACAACCTCAATGAATGCCCGGATGTGGAATGTTATCCAGTTACAGATGAGCGCAGTGCGGGTTTCTATGCTTTAGGAATTGCACAGGCTACAGGTAGCCCAGTTGTTGTTTGCGTAACGTCAGGAACAGCATTGCTAAATTTATTACCAGCTGTTGCTGAAGCTTTTTATCAGCATTTGCCACTTGTTGTTGTTTCTGCCGATCGTCCTTCTCAATGGATTAATCAACTTGATGGACAGACAATACCGCAAAACGGAGCTTTGGGGAGCTTTGTAAAGAAGTCTATAAATTTGCTAGAACCTCATGATGAGGAAGAAAGATGGTTTTGTAATCGAATGATTAACGAAGCTTTGATTTCATGTGCATGCGGAGCTTGTGGTCCTGTACATATAAACGTTCCGATAACCGAACCACTTTATAGTTTTACTCAAACAGAGTTACCCGTTGAACGCAAGATTGAATTTGTTTCTGCAAGTGCTGATACCTCAAAAGCAAGAACGTTGATGCTTGATAGATTTAAACATTCAAGCAGACCAATGATCGTTATAGGACAAAGTGATATTGAAAGTTTAAGTGAAAGATTATCAAAGTATTTGCAGTCAAACGCTGTAGTGTTGATTGAACCGTTAAGTGCGGGTGGTGCTCAGCAATATCTGGACGAGATTGTGAGATGTGTTGAGAATGATGAGCGCTATTCTCCTGATTTCATCCTATACATCGGAGATTGCATCGTAAGTAAGTCTATAAAGAAGTTTCTGCGCAAGGCAGCACGCAATGCAGAGGTGTGGATGGCTAGTGAAGATGGAAAGATTGTCGACACATTGATGAATGCAGTAGGTGTGATTGAAGGTAATGTTTCTGAATTGCTTGACAACATAGTCTTTGATAATTCTAAAGACTATTATCATCTTTGGCATGATTCCGTAGAGGTGAAGAACATTGTAGAAAAATGCCGTTCGTTTATTCCGAAATATTCTCAGATGTCTGCTGTTAAATCTTTTGAGGAAGCTGTTGCCCATCATGATATTATAAGGCATTATGCTAATAGCATGTCAGTACGTCTTGGATGTATTTATTCAAAAGGCTATCTATACGTAAATCGTGGAATAAACGGTATCGAGGGTTCTCTTTCAACAGCTGCTGGATATTCTCTGGCTAGTGACAAAGATGTATATTGCGTAATCGGTGACCTCAGTTTCTTCTATGATCAGAATGCTCTTTGGAATAAAAATATAGGCGGAAACTTAAAGATATTGCTGCTTAATAATGGAGGAGGAGCGATATTCGGAAAGTTTGAAGGACTGAAAGATAGCAATGCACGTGACAATCTTGTGATGGCAAAGCACGATACTAGTGCAGCGGGAATATGCATGGCAAACCATATAAATCATATAGAGGCATTTAATGCTGAAACATTGGAGGCAGGTCTTGACAAACTAATCAATATGAAGTCGGACAATCCTACTTTGTTGGAAGTATTCACAGATGCCGAAAATGATATGAATGTTATAAAAGAATATTATACAAGTATATGACAAGAGAATGGAAACAGATAGAAGGGTTTGATTTCAAGGAAATCCTCTTCGAGGAATATAATCATATTGCAAAGATAACGATTAACAGAGAACGTTATCGCAATGCTTTCACCCCATTGACAACATGGGAAATGAGCCTGGCATTTAATTATTGCCGTGAATGCACTGACGTGCGTGTAGTGATACTAACAGGAGCTGGTGATAAGGCATTCTGTTCAGGTGGCGATATGCACGTGAAGGGACGCGGAGGATATGTTGGCAACGATGGTGTGCCACGCCTAAACGTACTTGATGTTCAGATGCAAATACGTCGTTTGCCAAAACCAGTTATTGCAATGGTTAATGGTTATGCTATTGGCGGTGGACACGTACTTCATGTGATGTGTGACCTCACAATAGCTTCAGAGAATGCAATCTTCGGGCAGACAGGTCCTAAAGTAGGAAGTTTTGATGCTGGTTTCGGCGCAAGCTATCTTGCACGTATGGTAGGACAGAAAAAAGCGCGAGAGATATGGTTCCTATGTAAGCAGTATTCTGCAAAGGAAGCTGAAGAAATGGGCATGGTAAACAAGGTGGTTCCTTTTGATGAGCTAGAAGATACATGCGTGGAATGGGCAGAGATTATGATGGAGCGCAGTCCGCTTGCTTTGAGAATGATTAAGGCTGGATTGAATGCAGAACTTGATGGTCAGGCAGGAATACAAGAACTAGCCGGTGATGCCACAATGTTGTATTATACGATGGACGAGGCTCAAGAGGGTGGCAAGGCTTTCCTGGAAAAGCGTAAGCCTGATTTTGACAAGTATCCTCAATTTCCTTGATATTAAGCGTATATCGTCATAGTTGTTATATTGATTTAGAATCTTTTAGAATATGAAACATATAGAAATTTCAGAACGAACATTGCATTTTAAACAACCTGCTGGTACTTCGCGTGGTGTTTATACAACGCGCCAAAGTTATTATCTCACGATCACGGATGATAACTGCCCAGGAATAAAAGGTGTTGGTGAATGTGCAACGTTGCCTGATCTTTCGTGTGACGCAGTTACTGAATATAACAAGATTTTAAAGGATATCTGTTTGATGGTTGAACAGACTGGCAAGATACCTTATGATATACTTCGTCCTTATCCCTCAATATTGTTTGGATTGGAAACGGCTTTTGCCCAGTTGGATGCAAATGGTTCTGCACGGTTATATGATACGCCTTTTGCACGCGGTGAGGAAGGAATAACCATTAACGGACTTGTATGGATGGGAACATTTGAAGAGATGTATTCCCGCTTGGAAGCAAAGTTAAAGGCAGGTTTCCATTGTGTGAAATTGAAGATTGGCGCAATAGACTTTGATAAGGAACTTGATTTGATCAAGCATATCCGTGAGGCTTTTGATAAAAATACGATAGAGTTGAGAGTTGATGCCAATGGCGGGTTTACTCCTGACAATGCCATGGAACGCCTTGAGGCATTAGCTCAATATGAGATTCATTCAATAGAACAACCTATCAAGCAACACCAATGGAGAGACATGGCACGTTTGTGCAAGGAAACTCCATTGCCAATAGCATTGGATGAAGAACTTATTGGTGTGAACGTGAAGAGTATGAAAGAATATCTTTTAGATTCTATACGTCCACAGTATATAATTCTCAAGCCAAGTCTTCATGGTGGAATGTATGGTTGCGACGAATGGATACAGCTGGCTAAAGAACGAGGTATCGGCAGTTGGATTACAAGTGCATTGGAAAGTAATATAGGACTGAATGCAATTGCTCATTACTGTGCTAAAATCTACGGTCCTTCAGTTTCAATGCCTCAGGGACTTGGTACAGGACAACTGTTTACTGATAACATAGCTATGCCGTTGGTAATAGATGGAGATAAAATTTGGTACAGAGAATGACACTGGATGAATTTTTGACAGAATGGAACAATGAATCAGATATGATTTTTGTTCATACTAGTGGATCTACAGGAAATCCTAAACCAATGTATGTTGAAAAAAAACGTATGTTGAATTCCGCAAGAATAACCTGTGACTTTCTTGGGTTATGTCCTGGTGATACTGCTTTCTTGTGTATGCCTTTAGATTATATCGCCGGGAAAATGTTGGTCGTGCGCAGTATTGAGCGCAAACTTAATCTAGTGAGTGTAAGTCCAAGCGGGCATCCGTTGAAGGATATAATTTTATCTTTTGATAAATCTTCTTTAGCTGCAATGGTGCCTTTACAGGTTTATAATTCTTTGAATGTTGCTGCTGAAGCAGAGACATTGCGTAGTTTCACTCATTTGATTATTGGTGGGGGAGCGATAGATGATGAACTGGCAGAGGCATTACGCAGTTTCCCTAATAACGTATGGAGCACTTATGGCATGACGGAAACGCTTTCGCACATAGCCCTTCGTAGATTGAATGGTGATGGTGCTTCAGAATGGTATACTCCTTTTGACAGTGTTGATGTTTCGCAAAACGAAGACGGATGTTTGGTTATTGATGCACCTTTGGTATATGATGGCAAACTAGTAACCAATGACATCGTTGAACTTAAAGATGGGAAATTCAGAATATTGGGCAGGAAAGATAATGTGATCTGTAGCGGTGGCATCAAAATCCAAATGGAAGAAGTTGAGCATGCTCTTAGACCTTATATGGAGTCGAATTTTATGGTAACAAAACGTAGTGATAAAAAATTCGGCGAGATTGTGGTCCTCATGACAGAAAACAACAATATCGCCGAAGTAGAAGCTATATGTAAACGCGTATTACCTAAATATTGGTGTCCTCACGATTATCTTCATGTTGAAAGTATTCCTCTCACAGAAACTGGTAAACCAGCACGTGCAGAAGCATTATCCCTCGCGGAAGAAATCTAAAGTTTCCTTTATTTCCTCGATAGTAGCAGTTTGGTTTATCTTTATCTTACCTACATTTTCAAGAAGTGTGAAATTGATGATTCCAGCTTTGTTTTTCTTATCGTGAGTCATCAGTTCTATAAGTTCGTCATAATCATCACACGTTATTCCTAACGTGCCATAGTTCTCACGTATAAAATTAACAGTCTGTCGCATCTTGTCGGTAGGGAATCCTGCCTTTATGCTACTTAGATACAATTCGCATATAAGTCCGTAGGCAACAGCATAACCATGAAGTATAGGTTTACGTTTTAATGACCAGCTTTCAAAAGCATGTCCGAAAGTATGTCCTAAATTTAAAGCCTTTCTGATGCCATTTTCATAAGGATCTTTTTTCACGATATTCTTTTTTACTTCTACAGAGTCGGCAACCATCGTTTGCAGTAAGCCGAAATCAGGGTTGCTGATTTCAAAATTAACCAACTGTGCCCACATCTTATCGTTTGATATAAGACCGTGTTTAAGCATTTCGGCATATCCTGAAAGAATATTCTCTTTGTCAAGTGTCTTTAGAAACTCAGTGTCAAGGATAACAAACTTGCTATCATTGAATACGCCAACCTCATTTTTTAATCCATTAAAGTTAATGCCAGTCTTTCCACCAACAGAAGCATCCACCATAGCGAGAAGGGTAGTTGGAATATTAATGAAGTCAATACCTCTTTTAAAAGTAGAGGCTGCAAAACCACCGAGGTCTGTAACCATGCCACCACCGAGATTAACCATGCACGAATGTCTAGTGGCACCGCCTTTGCCTAGTTCCTGCCATACTTGGGCAAGAGAATCAATGTCCTTATGTGAGTCTGTAGCCTTTATTGTGATGACTTTGGCATTTCTCATTCTTATAAGTTTGCCAATTGTGGACCAGCATTTTTCATGCGTAGTTTCATCTGTAAGTACAAACAGTTTGTCATGCTCACATTCAGAAATAGCCTTAGCCAGTTCCTCTCCAATATTTTTGGATATTATTATTCTCTGTTCCATATAAACGTTATAACGTAAGTTTCCTATGCAAAAATATATCATTTTGGTTTAATAACAAAATTTTAACTCATATTTTGACATTTTTGATTAAACTTGTTGCAAAAAATAGAGTCTAACCTTTCATAAATAAATTATTCATTAGATGAAAAAATCTTTAATACTATTTCTAATGGCGTTTTTTGCTGTTGCCTCGTATGCGCAAAATCGCCTCATCACCGGAAGCTTATCCGATCGTGATACCAAAGACCCACTAACGCAGACAACAGTGCAATTGTTACGTGCGAAAGACAGTACTTTTGTTGCTGGTACAATTTCTAATAACGATGGTAAATTTTCTGTCAAAGCAAATGATGACGGACGTTATATAGTTCGTATAACTAGTATTGGTTATAAGACGGTTGTAAAGCGTTTAAATATTGCGAATTCAGGTAATGTTGATCTTGGTAAAATTATTCTTGGATCAGATGCCGTTATGTTGAAAGGGGCAACTGTAGTTGGACAAGCTGCAAAGGTGACGCTGAAGGAAGATACATTTGTTTATAATTCAGCTGCATACCGTACTCCTGAAGGTTCTACTATTGAAGAGTTGGTGAAACGACTTCCTGGAGCACAGATTGCTGACGACGGTACAATTACTATTAATGGTAAGCAAGTCAAGAAAATTCTTGTTGAAGGAAAAGAGTTTATGACCGGTGATACGAAAACGGCATTAAAGAATATCCCAACATCAGTGATTAATAAGATTAAGGCCTATGACAAGAAAAGTGACTTGGCAAAGGTTACCGGTATTGATGACGGTGAAGAGGAAACGGTATTAGACTTTGGTATGAAGCCTGGAATGAATAAAGGTATGTTTAGTAATATAGATCTTGCGGCAGGTACTAAAGATCGTTATTCTAACAGGGCCATGGGAGCTTATTTTAATGATAAAAATAGGTTGATGGTTTTTGCTAATGCTAATAACACCAACGATAAAGGATTTCCTGGTGGTGGTGGCTATGGTAGTTTCGGTGCTGGACAGCAAGGACTGAATGCATCTAAAATGCTAGGCTTGAATTATAATTTCGAACAGAAAGATAAACTTCAAATTGATGCTTCTGTACGTTGGCAACATACGGATGGTGATGTAAACACGACGAGCTCTGTTGAAAATTTCGTAAGTACTAAGGGCGCTTTTTCAAATAGTATTAGTCAGAGTTTTAATAGAAATGACAGTTGGGATGCAAGAATGAGAGTGGAATGGAATCCAGATTCTATGACAGATATCATGTTTCGTCCTTCATTCACATATTCTAATAATGATGGTATAAGTAAGAGTACGTCTGGTTCTTATAATGCAGATCCGTATTCGTATGTCTTAGATCCTTTATCAGCGGAATCAATAAAGAAACTATCAGATGAGAATCTGATGGTTAACACTCGTGATAACAGCGGTATTAGCAATAGCAATAATAAGAATATTGGCGCTATGTTGCAATATAATAGAAAATTTGGTACTAAAGGACGCAACTTAACATTAAAGGGAGATGTAAGTTATGGTAAGAGTGACAGCAAGAGTTTGTCATTAAGTAATGTGCATCTATACCAGATAATGAACTCTAGCAATGTGGATTCAACCTATCAGACGAATAGATGGAATGTTACTCCAACAACAAACTCAGGGTATGATTTACAGTTCACATATAGCGAACCAATCATGAGGGCTGTTTTTCTGCAGTTTAGTTATAAATTCGAATATAAATATAGCAAGAGTGATCGCTCAACTTATGATTTCAGTAATCTTGGTGAGAACTATTTCTCTGGTCTACCTTTGATGTATGGCGATTGGAATTCTTATCTTTCAAGATTGGCAAATCCTGTTGAATCATATATTGATACAAATCTTAGTCGTTATTCAGAGTATAAGAATTATATTCATGACTTCGAATTGATGTTGAGAATAATTCGCACAAAATATACGTTTAACGTAGGTGTGATGGTTGAACCTCAGAAGTCTAGTTATATGCAGAATTATCAGGGGGTGCATGTAGATACAACCCGTACTGTTACAAACGTAACTCCAACATTGGATTTCCGCTATCGTTTCAATAAGGTAAGTAATCTTCGCATTAACTACCGTGGAACAACATCGCAACCTAGTATGACACAATTACTTGATATAACAGATGACAGTGATCCATTGAACATATCAAAGGGTAACCCAGGATTGAAGCCTTCGTTTACAAATAATTTTAGATTATTCTATAATAATTATATTGAGAAGAAACAGCGTGCAATAATGACATTCATCAATTATAGTAATACCAGTAACGACATAAGTAGTATGGTTACCTATAATGAGGCTACTGGTGGACGCATTACTCGCCCAGAAAACATTAACGGTAACTGGAATGTAAGAGGTGCATTTATGTTTAATACGGCTATTGACTCAGCTGGTGTTTTCAATGTGAACACATTCACAAATGTGAGCTATAATAATTATGTTGCGTTCAACTTCTTGAATAACGAATCAACAAAGACAACTACTCGTTCATCATCTTTAGGCGAAAGAATTGAGACAAGTTATCGTAATGGTTGGTTGGAACTTGCTGCAGACGGTTCGTTGAACTATACTCATAGCCGTAATGATATCTTGAATAATAATAATCTTGATACGTGGCAGTTTGCTTATGGTGGTTCGGTAAACATAACTCTACCTTGGGGCACAAGTTTGGCAACAGACCTTCATAATAATAGTCGTAGAGGATATAGCGATAACGCCATGAATACGAATGAACTTGTATGGAATGCTCAGTTATCACAAGGCTTCCTTAAAGGTAGTCCACTTACAGTGAGCTTGCAATTATATGATATTCTACACAATCAGAGTAATTTCAGCCGTACGATAAGTGCGATACAGCGTAGCGACACACAATATAATAGCATAAACAGTTATGCAATGTTGCATGTTATCTATCGTGTTAACATCTTTGGAGGTAAGGATGCGCGCATGAATGGTAATGGCCCTGATGGTCCTGGAAGAGGAGAACACCGTGATGGCATGCCACGTGGCGGTATGGGAGGCGGAGGACACCGTGGAGGTTTCGGCGGTGGACGTCCTTTCTAATGAAATGATTTAATCATATATTTATGAATGACCCCCGAAAGTCTTATAACTTTCGGGGGTCATCTTTTATATATATAGATATTAGAAGATACCCAATCTTCCAAATATGATTAATGTTCCTAAACCAAGAACCAAGGTGACGATACCTACTGATAGTCCAACTTTTACCATATCGTTTTGCTTAATCAAACCTGTTGAGAATGCAATAGCGTTTGGAGGTGTACTTATTGGTAAACACATCGCAGCACTTGCTGCAACAGCGATACCTACAAGAACGGTTACCGTTCCACCGATAGATCCAAGACTATCACCCATGCCTTTACAAACGACAGCCAAGATTGGGAGTAAAAGTGCAGCCGTTGCGGTGTTGCTGATGAAATTGCTCAGTCCATAGCATATCAGACAAGCAATAATAAGGATGACAAACGGATTCCATTGACCGAAAGGAATACTGTTTATTGCATTCTCTGCAAGTCCTGTTCCATTCATTGCCATACCTAATGCGAAACCTCCTGCAACCATCCAGATTACCGACCAGTCAATTTCTTGTAAGTCTTTTGCTGTGATGACACCAGTCAGAGCGAATACAGCTATTGGTAACATTGAGGCTGTATTTGCGTTTATTCCGAAAAGTTCTTTGCCAAAAATCCACAAAAATAGTGTTGACATGATTGTAATCGCAACAACCACAGTGCGCCAGTTATGAGATACTTCACCGTTTATTTTAAGTTCAATAGTCCTCTGTGTGAAAGGGAAAAAATAAAGAATCAATCTCCATGCAATTATGATAAGTATAATTACTAATGGAATCATTACAATCATCCATTGAGTGAATGTAATACCAAGGTTTATACCGGTAGGATCATTTAGATATTTTAGTGCGAATAAATTAGGAGGGGTTCCGATCGGGGTTCCCATACCACCAAGGTTAGCACCTATAGGAATAGCCATGGTCAACGCCATACGCCCTTTGCCGTTTTCGGGTAAAGCTTTAAAAACAGGTGTAAGAAATGTTAGCATCATAGCTGCTGTTGCTGTGTTTGAAATAAACATAGAGAAGATACCCGTTATGAGCAGAAAACCTAATAAAACATTTTCACTTTTTTTACCGAACGGCTTCATCAGAGTTCTTGCCATGAGTACGTCAAGTCCACTTTTAGTAGCGGCAATAGCTATGATAAATCCACCAAGAAACAGGATGATTGTTGGGTCAGCAAAACATGCCATGACACCAACATGATCAAGCAGTTTGCCATATTGTCCTTCCGTTCCCTGAAGAAAAGAGAACGAGGAGTCGCTGACACAGAACAGTAGTACGAAGATTATTGTAACGGAAGTTGCCCAAGCCGGTATGGCTTCGGTAATCCATAAAAGCACAGCCATTAAAAATATGGCGATGACACGCTGTTGCACGATAGTTAAACCATCAATGCCGAATACATTTATCGGGAGATTCCAAACTAATAATGTTATAAAAGCCGTAATGGCAAACATCAGAAACTTTTTCTTGTTAAAATCTCCCGATAAAACTTTTTTTAATGAATCTTGCATAATATATGTTTTTATGGTTATAACGATGTTAGACATTGGCAAATATACAATTTATATATGTTGTCGTCAAGTGATATAGCCGTTTTTTTTTCATTAAAAAGTTTCTTTTGCTTGCATATCTCACTGTTTTATCGTAAATTCGCCAACGCAAATGGTTCAAAAGAATGATTAAAAGGGAATAAGGTGAAAATCCTTGACAGTCCCGCTGCTGTAAGCGACATTGATGAATAAGCTTATACCACTGGTTAATACCGGGAAGGTGCTTGTTTTAAGTCGTGTAGTCAGAAGACCTGCCTTTGTAATTTAATATTTTCCAATTCTCGAGGAAGAATGAGAAAGATCTTATTGTGTATTATATTATGTTTGACTTATGACAATTCTGTCATGGCTCAAAGTGACTCTATATTACTTGATGATGTAGAGGTTATAGCTAGTGCCCATAAAAGTAGTGTACTTTCAACGGCTCCTGTGCAGTATCTTGGAAGCACCGACTTTTTGAAGTTCGGTGTTACCGATATTTCAGATGCTCTTCATCGTCTTGCTGGTATCAATATTCGTGATTATGGAGGTACGGGTGGAATGAAGACAGTATCTGTGAGGGGATTGGGAAGTCAACATACTGGTGTTTCTTATGATGGTATTATATTGAGCGAATGTCAGAATGGTGAAATAGATTTATCACGTTACGCATTAAATAATGTAGGGAGCGTGGGTCTTGCTATAGGAGACAATGACGATATATTTATTCCAGCTCGTCAAGCAGCTTATCCTGCCGTTCTTTCCATAGAAACTCTTAAAATGTTACCGTCGGATTATCGTGCTCACTTGCTTACGGAAATAAAGACAGGCTCGTTTGGATTGTTTAATCCTTTTGTGAAATATACTCAAAGATATAGTGACTCTTTTGTCGCGAGTGTTTCTTCTGAATATACGCACGCAGATAATAACTTCCCCTTTACGCTTAAAAATATAAGTTTGATTACTCACGAGAAACGTACCCATAACAAAATGGATAGTTATCACGGAGAGATGGATCTGAGGTGGAGCATTAACAAGTTGTCTAATCTGTGGACGAAGATATATTATTATGATAACAGCCGCCTATTGCCTGGTCAGGTGATATATTATACGAATATAAGCGGTCAGCGTCTGCGTGACAGAAATGCATTTTTGCAGACCTTTTTCACAACACGAAACAATAGTGGGAATCTAAGTCTGAAGATGAATGCCAAAGTAAACTGGGCAGCGTCAATATATAAGGATGATGTTTATCCGGATGGGATTAAGGATGCCAGCTATTGGCAACGTGAATATTATGGAAGTGGAAGTTTGTTGTATACACCTGTTGACCATTTGGATTTTGACTATTCGTTGGATTATGCTTATAATAATCTCAATAGCAGTCTTGCCACTGATACACGACCTTATCGCAACACCATCATGCAGAGTTTTACGGCAAAATATTCCATCAGTAGGTTTACTGCCATGGCACGTCTTCTTCATTCTGTTTACCTTAATGGTGAAAAGGATGGCGAGGGTAGTAAGGATATGCGAAGACTTTCACCTAGTTTCTCGTTGTCATATAAATTACTTCAAAATCACGACTTGTTTGTGAGGGCTTCTTACAAGAGTATTTTCAGAGCTCCAACGTTTACTGAAAGCTATTATTATCTTTATGGTAGTCGTGACTTGAAACCTGAAATCACAAAGCAATTTAACTTAGGCGTTACGTGGAGACAGAGCTTCTCTCATCGCATGGATTTTGAAGCTACTTTAGATGCTTATATTAATAATGTAAAAGATAAAATCGTTGCAGTTCCTTATAACATGTTTGTGTGGACACATATTAATGTAGGCAAGGTTCTTGTTCAAGGTGTTGATGCATCTATACTTGCCTCATATCATTTAGATTCACGGCAGACCATTTCGTTATCTAGTAATTATACGTATAACAAATGTGAGAACCGAACAAGTAAGACTTCAGAATATTATCTTAATCAGTTGGCTTATATGCCGGTTCATTCAGGTAGTGCCTCATTAAGCTATGAGAATCCTTTGGTTAATTTAAGTATTCATGGGACAGGAATGACTATGCGCTGGGCAAACAATGAACATTATAATGGAAATAGTATTCCTGGATATATAGAAGCAGGATTGTCTATGTATAAGACGATTGATATAGGTGGCAAACTTACTTTGCGTGGCGACATACTTAATATATTTAATAAGCAATACAATATTATATATATGTATCCTATGCCAGGAAGAAGTTTTACGGTGTCGGCAACGTATAGTTTTTAAGTGAAATAATTAATAGAGAATAATATGAATAGAAATTTTTTGAGTGTTTTGTTTCTTGTGGCGGCCATCTTAGGATTGGCTTCTTGTAGTGAAGACAATAAATATGAGGGTGTAGGACTAAAAGCTGTCAGCGATGGCGCTTATGTTGTAGCCTATGGCACATCTACGAATCCTGCTAATCTTTCGTATATTGATTATACAAGCGGTGAGTCAACTACTAGTGTATTTGCTAAGGCTAATGGTAGTTCTCTCGGAACGGGAGCTAACGATGGACTTGTATATGGTAGTAAAATGTATATCGTAGTTGATGGTTCGGCAACGATTGAGGTTGTAGACAAAACCACATTGAAGAGTATCAAACAGATTAAGACTACGGATTTGCTGGGTACTGATCTTGGTACTAATCCTCGTCATATCATTGCAGGAAACGGTAAGATATATTTTACTACCTACCATGGTGTTGTCGCTGCAGTAGATACAACAACTTATGCGCTTTCAAATAAATACACCGTAGGATCTTATCCAGAGGGACTTGTAGGAGTAGGTAACTATATTTATGTAGCCAATTCTAATTATGGTATGGGCAATGGTACTATATCAGCAATCAATCTTACCAATGGATCTGTTGAAACACAAGCTGTCTCTGGCGTAACAAATCCTGTAAAGTTATTCTATGCTAATAATAGTTTGTATGTTTTGGATAATGGTTCTTATGATGCAAGCTATAACCAAGTTGGTGCTGGGGTGAAGCTGATATCAGGCACATCATCAACAACTTTGTTTGATGCAACGATGGCAGACTTGTATCAAGGTAATTTCTATTTTGTGAATGCTGCTTACAAAGCTAAGGATGTAACTTACGGAATTTATACTCTTGCAACCAAAACAACAACTGCTTTTGCTGGAACAGTAGATAGTCCTGCACAAATTGCGGTTGATCCAATCACTGGTCGTGTGTTTATTGCATCAAATGGTATAAGCTCTGAAACTCATGAGGCTGATTATAATATGAATGGATATGTAAGAGAGTTTACTTCTACTGGTACAAAAGTAAAGGATTATGTTTGCGGTGCATCACCAACAGCAATATTCTTCAACTATGGATATGAAAAGGTAAATTAATGAAGAAGTATTTATTCTTATTTATTTCATTTTTAGCATGTATCTTTTCTTCATGCAATGGCGGTAAAACAGACCGCTTTGCAAAAGGAGGAGATACATTGCATTTTGAGTATGCAAAGAATATTGAGGTGGTGAAATATGATGGATATAGTGTAGTAAAGCTTAAAGATCCATGGAAATCGTCTCGAATATTGCATACTTATGTGCTGGCTGAAAATAAAGCTTTGGATTCTAAAGCTGTAGATGAACTGAAGTCAGAAGGTGCTTCAGTAATAAACGTTCCAGTAAAGCGTAGCGTCATCTTTTCAACCGTACATTGCGCTCTTCTCTACGACTTGAATTGTGAGAAGTCTATAACCGGAGTCTGTGATCTTAAATACATTAATATTCCTGATGTTCACAAACGAATAGGTAAGGATATTGTTGATTGCGGAAACGGAATGAGTGCTGATGTTGAGAAAGTTATAGACAGTAAACCGCAGGCTCTTATCATCTCTCCATTTGAAAATAGTGGTGGATATGGCAAACTTGAGGATATAAATATTCCTATTGTTGAGGCTGCTGACTATATGGAACCTACAGCTTTGGGTAGGGCAGAGTGGATGATATTCTATGGTATGCTCTATGGCAAGGAAAAAGAAGCCACAAACTTATTTAAGTCTATTGACAATAGTTATAAGGCGTTGAAGGCTGAGGCAATAAAATCAAGGATCAGACGTTCAGTTATTACCGAACTTAAAACAGGAAGCGTATGGTATGTTCCTGGAGGAAAGAGTACGATAGCCCAGATGATTAGCGATGCAAACGGCAAGTATGTTTATGCTGCCGATAAGAGTGCTGGCTCTCTGAGTTTGCCTTTTGAAAGGGTTCTCGATGATGCTGGTAAAGCAGATGTGTGGATGTATAAGTATGATATTCATCCATCTACTCTTGGCGAACTGAAAGCTGATTATAACGGATATGGTGAGATGAAGGCTTTTAAGAGTAATAATGTGTATGGCGCAAATTGCACTTTAACTAGATATTATGAGGAAGCCAGTTTTCATCCAGATAGGTTATTAAAAGATATGATTATTATACTTCATCCAGATTTAAGACTTGGTAAGTTGAGATATTATCATAAATTAGGAAATTGATATGACAAAAGGTGCAATATACCTTATATGGTTATCTTTAGGCATCGTATTGATGTTTATAGCTAACATTGTAATAGGATCTGTAAAAATTCCTATTGAGGCTATTGTTACTATATTGTCAGGAGGTGATTGCTTACGGGAGTCTTGGAAATTTATTGTTTTGCAGTCAAGACTTCCGCAAGCTATAACGGCACTTCTTTCAGGAGCTTCTTTGGCGACATGCGGTTTGATGTTGCAGACAACGTTTCGTAATCCATTGGCTGGTCCTGATGTCTTTGGTATCAATAGTGGTGCTGGTTTAGGAGTTGCTTTCGTTATGTTGGCTTTGGGTGGGAATATGGCAGTGGGGATGTTCTCTGTTTCTGGATTTATAGCTATATTCTTGGCTGCTTTTGCAGGAGCGATGATAGTTACGTTTATCGTCTTTGGTTTTTCATCAATGGTTCGCAATAATGTGATGTTGCTTATCATCGGACTGATGATTGGTTATCTGGCTAATTCTGCAATATCACTTCTTAATTTCTTTGCAACAGAGGAAGGTGTGAAGAGTTATATGGTATGGGGAATGGGAAACTTTGGTGGAGTCACGATGGATAATATTCCCTTATTTTCTGTTATAACGTTGGTAGGACTTGTTGCCTCGCTGATGATGATAAAACCCTTGAATGCCATGTTGCTAGGCGATCAATATGCTGAAAACTTAGGAATCAATGTAAAGCAGACACGAAACATATTATTGATAATCACTGGTTTGCTTACTGCTATAGTAACCGCTTTTTGTGGACCTATTGCCTTTATCGGTTTGGCGGTTCCTCATATAGCGAGACTTCTTTTAAAAACCGATAATCATCGCATGCTTCTGCCGGCAACGATGTTGTGCGGAGCGTTGATAGCTCTTGCGTGCAATGTGTTGTGCTATTTGCCGTCTAATGGAGGAATGATACCGCTTAATGCTGTTACACCGGTAATGGGGGCTCCTGTGATAATATATGTTATATTAAAGAAACGATAAATTTAATTGCTATGAAAATATATACAAAGACTGGTGACAAAGGATTTACATCATTGAAAGGTGAAGCTCATGTAGAAAAAGATGATGTGAGAATTGAGGCTAACGGTGCTCTTGATGAGTTAAATGCATCGTTGGGCCTTGTCAAAGTTTACATTAATGATAGTGATTCAAAGCAGAAAATAGAGTTGTTTCAGAATATCATCATGCGTATAATGGGAGTTGTGGCTGGTGGAACTATGGATCCAAAATTTGATTTGGATAATATTACATTGCAGTTGGAATATGATATAGATGAAAATAAGAATGATGGTAAATTCTGTTTCGTCATGCCAGGCGAAAACATCTCTAATGCTTATCTTCATATAGCGAGGACAAAATGCCGTACCGCAGAACGTAGATTGATAACCATGCGTCGCGATTATGAACTAGCAGATAATATCATGTCTTTCATGAATCGTCTTAGCGATTGGTTGTTTTTAGAGGCAACAAAAGAATAAAGATACGTGACGCAATATTTTTAGCGCTAATCTATTCCAAATAAAAAGGTTGAAAGAATAACTTTCAACCTTTATCTATATATTTATATCTGATTAATTTGCAGACTCAAATTCTTTAAGGAAACGAGTGTCGTTTTCAGAGAACATACGCAAGTCGCTAACTCTGTATTTCAAATTTGTGATTCGCTCAACGCCCATACCAAATGCATAACCAGAGTATACCTTGCTGTCTATGCCACATGCTTCAAGAACGTTTGGATCTACCATTCCGCAACCTAGGATTTCAACCCAACCGGTATGCTTGCAGAAACCACAGCCCTTACCACCGCAAATATGACAAGAAATATCCATTTCGGCACTAGGCTCTGTAAATGGGAAATAGCTTGGACGAAGGCGGATTTTGGTATCAGGACCAAACATCTCACGTGCAAAAGTAAGTAATACTTGCTTTAAATCGGTAAAGTTAACATTCTTGTCAACATAAAGACCTTCAACCTGATGGAAGAAACAATGTGCTCTGGCACTTATAGCTTCGTTACGATATACACGTCCTGGGCATAAGATTCTGAAAGGAGGCTCATGTTTCTCCATAAAGTGACTCTGGTCACCAGAGGTATGTGAACGCAAAAGAATATTCTTTGTTACGTCGTTAGGATCGCTTTGCTCGATGAAGAATGTATCTTGCATATCTCTTGCTGGATGATCAGCTGCGAAGTTAAGCATTGTAAATACATGCTTGTCATCGTCAATCTCTGGACCGTCAGCAAGAACAAATCCCATACGTTGAAAAATATCTATTATCTCATTTTTTACGATAGACAAAGGATGGCGTGTACCTAATTTAATAGGGTAGGCAGTACGTGTCAAATCAATATCGTCGCTTTGGCTTTCAGCTTCTGTAAGCTGTTCACGTAGGCTGTTGATTTTTTCCGTTGCAGTCTGCTTAAGTTCGTTAATCTTGACACCAATAGTTTTCTTTTGTTCAGCGGCGATATCGCGGAAATCAGACATAAGTGCGTTGATTTCTCCTTTTTTGCTTAAATATTTTAGACGAAGCTGTTCCACTTCATCTGCATTCTTTGCAGAAAGGCTACTGACTTCATTAAGAAGTGATTCGATTTTCTCTAATAGCATATTTAAAAACGTTTTTATTCTTTTTGAATGCTTAATCAAATATGCCATCCAGATAATTTGGCGTAGCATACATGTTAACTAGTTTGCAAAGTTACGTAATTTTATTGGAAATAGAAAATAGAGAAATAATAAATTTATAAGGTATCTATATTTTTCTCACACTTTATTGCGCCAATCGAAATAAAGTTGTATTTTTGCATGAAAATTTGAGAGTATTTAGTTAGGCAAAAGGAATTAGTGATGAGAAAATTAATATTATCTTTCATTGTAGTAATGATAATTGGTGTTGCTGTCTTTTCTACGACAGGTTGCACAGATAAAAAGTCTACATCTGCTGACAGTGCAGTTGTAAACACAGAGGAGGCTGACAGTACATCTGCTGATACTTTGAATAATATCATTTCTGATACTCCTATGCCAAAGGCTGCCGATGAACTCTTTGATGATTTCTTCTTTAATTTCGCTGCTAATCGTAAGTTACAACGTAAACGTATTCATTACCCACTACCTGTATATAGAGATGGCAAGGTGAAGAAATATATCCAGAAAGGACAATGGAAGATTGATAACTTCTTTATGCGTCAGGATTTTTACACATTAATCTTTGATGACATAAAGCAGATGCAAGTTGTTAAAGATACATCTATTGAACATGTTGTTGTAGAAAAGGTGTATTTTAAGAAACAGGTAGTTAAGCAATATCTGTTTAACAGAATTAATGGTCAATGGATTATGACTTCAATAAACTATAAGCCATTGTATCAGAATATGAATGCGTCTTTCTTGAAGTTTTATCAGAATTTTGTCGCTGATTCAGCATATCAGGTGCATAGTGTAAACGATCCTCTAATGTTTACAGGACCAGACCCTGATGATGATTTTGGTACGATGACTGGTACTTTGGCGCCAGAGCAATGGCCGTCATTTGCCCCACAGCTGCCAAGAGGACTGATATATAATATAATTTATGGACAGAAATATACTGAAAGTAGTCAGAAAATCTTCGTTGTAAGAGGTATTGCAAACGGTCTTGAGACAGAACTGACATTCAAGAAACGTGGTGGAAAGTGGAAACTTACAAAACTTTCTATGTAAATTGCTTATGAAAGATTATAAAGACTACAGTTTGCTGAATCATAATACTTTTGGTATTGATGCCAAATGCAATCGATTTATAGAATATTCATCTATTGATGAAGCCCAAAAAGTATCTGAAATAATATCAAATGATAATTTGCCATTCCTTATTATAGGAAGTGGAAGCAATCTTTTACTTAAAGCTGATTATAAGGGTAACGTGGTTCATTCTGATATACATGGTATTGAAGCTAGTTGCGTAAATGGTGAACAGCTTTTGCGTTGCGGTTCGGGCGAAGTTTTTGATGATGTTATTGCTTATTGCGTGGAAAATGGATATTATGGAGCTGAAAACCTATCACTTATACCCGGTGAGGTAGGGGCGAGTGCAATTCAGAATATTGGTGCATACGGAGCAGAAGCAAAAGATATTATTGTCAAGATAGAAGCTGTAGAAATAGCTACTGGTAATGTTGTTGAATTTGATAATTCTGACTGTGATTATAAATACAGACAGAGTAAATTTAAAAATGAGTGGAAAGATAAGTATCTAATGACTTATGTCACTTATAAACTAGACAATACATTTAAGCCGAAACTTGATTATGGCAATATAAGGGCTAAACTAGCAGAAAGAAACATATCAGAACCTTCAGCTAGAGAGCTTCGAGATATAATTATAGAAATACGCAATGCAAAGTTGCCCGACCCAAAGGTTACTGGTAATGCCGGAAGTTTCTTTATGAATCCTATAGTTGGGGTTGATAAGTTTAAGGAACTGAATGATAAATATCCTAATATGCCTTATTATGAAGTTTCTAAGACTTCGTATAAGATTCCTGCTGGTTGGATGATTGATCAGTGTGGATGGAAAGGTAGGCGGCTTGGCAATGCTGGAGTACATGACAAACAAGCTTTGGTACTCATAAATTGTGGTGGAGCTACAGGACAGGATATTATAAAACTTTGCGAGACTATCATGCACGATGTGTTAGATAAGTTTGGTATAGAAATTAATCCGGAGGTGAATATACGATGAAAATAACTTTACTTGGGACCGGAACATCACAAGGTGTACCTGTATTAGGGTGTTCTTGCGAAGTATGCAAAAGCAATGATAGTCATGATAAACGTTTGAGAACATCTGCATTAGTAGAAACAGAATCAACAAGAGTTTTGATAGATTGTGGTCCTGATTTTCGTGAACAGATGCTAAAACAACCCTTTCGCAAGATAGACGGAGTGTTGATTACCCATATTCACTATGATCATGTGGCTGGACTTGACGATTTACGCCCTTATTGCCAATTTGGTGATATACAAATATACTGCGAGGAAGATGTAGCTAAAGGATTGCAAAACAACATGCCGTATTGTTTTCCTGATGATAATGAGAATAAACTTTATCCAGGTGTTCCAAAGTTGAATCTTAATACTATTCATGTGCATAGCACATTTAGAATAGGGGATTTGGATATAATGCCAATAAGAATTAAACATGATACGATGTCTATTCTTGGATTTAGAATAGGGAAATTAGTCTATATCACAGATATGAAAAGTATTGATGATGACGAATTAGAATATTTAAAAGGGATAGAAATTCTTGTTGTTAACGCATTAAGATGGGATAAACCGCATCATAGTCACCAGCTGGTGGGTGACGCTATCGCTTTTTCTAAAAAGATAGGCGCGAAAAAAACATATCTCACGCATCTTACTCATTCAATAGGGCTTGACAAAGTTGCTAATAAGCGATTGCCAGAAGGTGTCAAGTTTGGGTTTGACGGAGAGATAATAATAATCTAAAATCAAGTCGTCAAACCTGTAATTATTTTCTGAATTTACGGTACAGTTTCCAACCAAGGATAGCTCCGTCAAAAAGTGCGACACTGGTATTTATTAATCCCGTAATACGTTTTGAAGGAGACGCACTTTTGGAAAACAAATCAGATGGACGTGACATTTCATCCCATAGACTTTTAATATTCTTGTCGTCCTCCAGAAGTTCTTGGCGTAATGCGTCCTTGCGCCTTCTGATGTCATCAAGTGATTTATATTCAAAAAATTTCTCCATTATTTACTTAAAAATAAGTTTGCCAAAAATTTAACAAGCGGTTTTTCAATCCATTTGTGACGGAAGCTAACACATAAAATAAGTGCTAGAACATATCCACCGCCTACAATAGTGAAAGCCATTACATTTCCTGCTATAGTGGCTAGAGCAAACGCACATGCAAAACTAAGATATATTAATGCTAACATCAACAATACCACAAATATTGCGGATATTGTTAAGGCAGTTACCAATCGGACAATTTTATCAACTACATCGAGTTTCATATATTCTTTTTGAAGCCCGACGTAGTGTTTGATAATTTCTACTAATTGTCCAATCGTTTCTATATTTCTGTCGTTTGAAAACATAAATATTTATTCTGCGTTTTCAGGAGTTGCGTCTTTGATGTCGTCAACAAGGTCGTCAACTTCTTTACGTGTGAGTTTGATATTATGTTTCTTGCAAAAATCATCAACTGCGTCTGTAATTTTACAACGAGTTTCTGTTCCCTTTTCAGGGGCAACCAAGAGACCAATAGCAGCACCGGCAATGGCACCACCTAGGAATGCTCCGATATAACCTAATGTTTTCATAATCTTGTAATTTTTATTGTTAAACAATCAATGTGATAAATTTATTTTGTTTATCTCATGGGCAAATATAATAAATCTTTTGTTTGCAAGCAATAGAATTTATATCATTTTTTGTTAAATCACGCGTATTTGTTTGATTTAACAAACTTTATGCGGTTTGTTGAATCGTTTTTGTGATATATTTTGTAATTTCGCACGATATATTAATGAATAAAGGTCTAATTTCAATAAATAAAAAGATTATGAAAAAAAGTTTGGTTTTATGCGCAGGATTGTGTGTCGCATTTGCGTTTACAAGTTGTAAATCAAGTGAAAGCGCTTATAAGAAAGCTTATGAGAAAGCTAAGGCTCAGGAACAGGCTCAGTCAGCCGATGTGGCTCAGACCTCTGCACCTATCGTTACTCCTTTGGAGCAAAAGCCAGCCACTCAGACAACTGTTGTTGATAACGCCGATAATGCTGTTGTTCGCCAAGAGAGTGTTACTGTTGTCAGTGGTCCTGCATTGAAAAACTTTGGAGTTGTTGTTGGTTCTTTCTCTTTGAAAGCAAATGCAGAAGGTTTGCAAGGTACTCTTAAGAGTGCTGGTTATGATCCTTCTATCGTTTACAATAGCGAAAGAAATATGTATCGTGTAGTTGCAGCTTCTTTCGATGGAAAGGTTGATGCTGTGAAGGGTCGTAATACTCTTCGTGCAATGTATGCTGATGCTTGGTTACTTTTCAACAAATAATTATTTGCTCTTTAATGGGCTTTAATAAATATTTATGGCACGTATTCTTTCTATAGATTACGGTAAGAAGCGTACTGGACTGGCAGTGACTGATCCATTGCAGATTATAGCTAATGGACTAGTTACTGTTTCGACTTCTCAACTGTTTGATTTTCTAAAAGACTATACTTCAAAGGAATCTGTTGAGTGTATAGTAATAGGTAAACCGACACAACCAAATGGTCAACCAAGTGAGAATCTTGCTCGTGTTGAGCAGTTTGTGAATAGATGGCGTAAGGCTATGCCTGAAATTCCAATAGAGTATTATGATGAGCGTTTTACATCAGTCCTGGCACATAAAGTGATATTGGCCTGCGGTGTGAAGAAAAAGGCTCGAAGAGAAAATAAAGGGCTTGTGGATGAAATATCCGCAACTATAATTTTGCAGGATTATATGCAATATAGACGCTCTTCATTAAATGTATAACTTAAATTTTCGCGAAGCGAATGATTTTACCTATTTATATATATGGTCAACCTGTATTAAGAAAGGTTGCTCAGGATATAACCCCGGATTACCCGGAATTGAAAGAACTTATAAGTGATATGTTTGAGTCGCTTACAGCAAGCGACGGTGTTGGATTAGCAGCACCACAGATAGGCAAGGACATAAGAGTCGTTGTCATTGATTTCGCGTTTGAGTGATGATGTTCCTGAATACAAGGATTTCACGAAGGCTTATATTAATCCTCATATTTTGGAATATGATGAAAATGCTCCAAAGGAAACTATGGAGGAGGGATGTTTGTCATTACCTGGTATTCATGAGAATGTAACTCGCCCTACTCGTATACACGTAGTATATAAGGATGATGAGTTTAATGATCATGACGAGTGGGTAGATGGATATTTAGCTAGAGTCATGCAGCATGAGTTTGATCACCTTGAAGGAAAAATGTTTATCGACAGAATGCCTCCTTTTCGTAAGCAATTGATATTTGCAAAGTTGAAAGCTCTGCTTAAAGGGAAGGTTCGCTGTGGGTATAGAACTAAAATAGCTCATAAATAATAACATTATGTTTAAGAGGCTGCTTATATTTGTTGTTATATTTGTATTTGCAGAGAGTAATTCTTTTGCTCAGTATAATACAGACAGACTGCTTCAGTCTGGAGAGTTAGCTCTTGAAAACAATGATTATGTAGTAGCTATACAACATTGCAATAATGTTATTTCAAATAAGCCGTACCTCTATAAACCGTGGTTTTATAGAGGTATAGCTAAAAAGAGTCTTGGTGATTATGTCGGAGCTGAGGATGATTTTAACCAAGCGGTAAGACTTAATCCTTATGTGCATGAATTGTTTGCAGAAAGGGCAGGCAATAGATTAAATCTTAGAAGATATTCTGATGCCATTGATGATTATACAAAGGCATTAAGCCTGAGTCCTGATGAAAAAGGATACTGGTTTAATAGAGCTTGGGCTAGATTTCAGAGCAAAGATGCAAAGCAGACAAGGCAAGATCTTGAATATATTATAAAAAGATGGCCTGATTTATCAAACTCTTATGGTTTGATGACGGAGACTTATATAAATGCCAATGACACAGCGTCTGCTTCAAAATGGCTTGAACGAACGTTGAAGGTTAACCCTTATGACGGTAATTCATGGTCGATATTGGGTAGACTTAATCTTCAACGAAAGAGTTGGAGGATGGCAGACGAAGCATTTTCTAATGCCATTCATTATTCCCCAAAAGTGGTGAATAATTATACCTATAGAGCTATGGTTCGTGTAAATCTCAATAAACTTCGTTACGCAATGGAGGATTACGACAAGGCTATAGATATGGATCCAAATAATTTTATTTCTCATTATAACAGAGGTTTGTTACGGCAGACTCTAGGTGATGACAATCGTGCAATACAAGATTTTAGTTTTGTGTTGAGACTGGAACCTAATAATTTGCTGGCTTTATACAATAGGGCTATATTGCTTGACAAAATCGGTAGTTATCGATCTGCAATCTCTGATTACACAAGAGTTATAAATAGGTTTCCTAATTTCTGGTCGGGCTTGTTAAGCCGTGCCAAATGTTATCGCAGACTTGGTATGACTGCAAAGGCGGAACTTGATGAGTTCAGGGTTTTTAAAGCTCAGATGAACAAGCATCAAGGAATGCAGCAGAGATGGACTAAGGGAAAATTACGTCAAGTAAGGAAACTAAGCGACATTGATGTTGAAAAATATGACCAATGGGTTGTGCAGGATTCAGAAGTCACTACTCCTGAATATAAGAATGAATATCGAGGTTATGTTCAAAATCGGGAAGTTGCAACTAAGTTTATGCCAATGTTTATATTGTCATATCAAAAATATACTAATGGAATAAACGATTTCCAGTTGATCGATAAGGACGTAGATGCTTTTAATTCAAAAGTCAATCCTGTTCACGAGTTATACATCACATGCAGACCGGACGCTATTTCAGAAACAGATACGAAAGATTATTTCACAACAATTCAGAAGTTAACTGATAAGGTAAAGATCACGAATGACGTGAAGGCTGCTTCTCAACTTTTGTTGCAGAGGGCTGTGGCATATTCTACGATATATAATTACGACGAGGCTATAAACGATTTGAATGATTATTTAAGTATTGACAGTATGTCGGAATTAGCTTATTGGCAGCGTGCCGTTTGTTTGTCTCAGGTAAGAAATTATGATTCTCAGAGTAATGCTGGAGTTAACATGATGTTGGCAAAGTCTGTAAGCGACTTTAAAAAGGCTATTAGTATAGATAAGGATAATGCATATTTATATTATGATTTGGCAAATGTGTATTCGTCAATGAAGGATTATAAAAATGCTATTGTGAATTACGACATGTCCATTGAAATAAATTCAAGATTGGCTGAAGCGTATTATAATCGTGGTATTGCCAAAATATTTGTTAGCGACATACCTGGAGGATTGAAAGACTTAGGTAAAGCGGGCGAATTAGGTATTTATGACGCTTATGCCTTGATGAAAAAGTACTCTGTTGAGAAATAGCCAAATTATGTCGTTTATAATTTTGTTATTTCATTGATTTAAATTACCTTTGCGTCAACTTTGATTTATAAAACTAATTTGTAATATGGTTAAAATCACATTTCCAGACGGGTCTGTTCGTGAGTATGAACAGGGCGTAACTGGCTTTCAAATCGCTGAGAGTATATCACCAGCTCTCGCTCGCAACGTTGTATCTTGCGGGGTTAACGGTGAAATTGTGGAATTGAATCGCTCTATTAATGAGGATTCTACAATTGCACTTTATAAGTTTGAAGATGAAGAAGGAAAGCATACATTCTGGCACACTTCTGCACATCTTCTAGCTGAAGCTTTAAAAGAATTGTATCCTGGTATACAGTTTGGCTTCGGTCCAGCTATAGAAAACGGATTCTTCTATGATGTCATGCCTGCTGAAGGACAAGTTATTTCAGAAAACGATTTTGCCAAAATAGAGGCAAAGATGTTGGAACTTGCCAAGAAGGACGAGGCTGTAGTTCGTAAGGATGTAACCAAAACTGATGCTCTTAATGAATTTAAGGCTGACGGTCAGGAATACAAATGCGAACACATCGAACAGGATCTTGAGGACGGAACAATATCTACATACACACAAGGAAATTTCACAGATCTTTGTCGTGGTCCACATCTTGTTTCAACAGGATTAATAAAGGCCGTAAAGATAACAAGTGTTGCTGGCGCTTTTTGGCGTGGTGACGCTAAACGCGAGCAGATGACTCGTATATATGGTATCTCTTTCCCGAAGAAAAAATTACTTGATGAGTATCTTGTGATGCTTGAAGAAGCTAAGAAACGAGATCATCGTAAAATTGGTAAGGAGATGGAACTATTCATGTTCTCAGAACGTGTAGGTAAAGGCTTGCCAATATGGTTGCCGAAGGGAACACAGCTTCGTCTTCGTTTGCAGGAAATGCTTCGTGGACTTCTTCGTCCATATAATTATCAGGAAGTTATAACTCCGGGTATTGGTAGCAAGAGTCTGTATGTGACATCTGGTCACTATGCTCATTATGGCAAGGATGCTTTTCAACCTATTCATACTCCTGAAGAGGATGAGGAATATATGTTGAAGCCAATGAACTGTCCTCATCATTGTGAGGTATATGCACGTAAACCTCGTTCATATAAAGATTTACCTCTTCGTATTGCAGAATTCGGAACTGTATTCCGTTATGAGAAGAGCGGTGAATTACATGGATTGACTCGTGTACGTACATTCACACAGGATGATGCACATATCTTTGTTCGCACAGATCAGGTAAAGGCTGAATTTGAGAATGTAATTGATATAATTCTTAAAGTTTTCAAGACTTTCCATTTTGATAATTATGAAGCACAGATCTCACTTCGTGATCCTAGCGACAAAGAAAAATATATCGGTTCTGATGAAGTTTGGGAAGAAAGTGAGAATGCTATCAAGGAAGCTTGCAAAGAAAAGGGACTTAATGCTAAATGCGAGATAGGTGAAGCTGCTTTCTACGGTCCTAAACTTGATTTCATGGTAAGAGATGCTATCGGACGTAAATGGCAGTTGGGTACTATTCAGGTGGATTATAATCTTCCAGCACGTTTCAAACTGGAATATACTGCAGAGGATAATACAAAGAAAACGCCTGTAATGATTCACCGTGCCCCATTTGGTAGTCTTGAGCGTTTCACAGCTGTTCTTATCGAACATACAGCAGGACACTTCCCATTGTGGCTTACACCTGATCAGGTTGCTATTTTACCTATTTCAGAAAAGTATAATGACTATGCTAAGAAGGTTGGTCAGTATTTTGATTCTGTTGGTGTTAGAGCAACTATTGATGACCGTAATGAGAAAATTGGACGCAAGATTCGTGACAACGAGTTGAAGCGTGTACCTTATATGGTTATCGTAGGTGAGAACGAAAGTGCAGAAGGCCTTGTCAGCATGCGTAAGCAGGGTGGTGGCGAGCAGGCAACCATGAAAATGGAAGAGTTTGCACAGCGTGTCAATGCAGAAGTAAAGGAAATGCTTTCTGTCGTTAATGAGTAATTATATATAATATATAAGAATAATAATATAAAAAAGTTGGGATTTATTTTGGTCTTTCCCGACTTTTTTAGTAATTTTGCACCCGTTTAGTGTATAAACGAACATAAAATAGTTTAATGAAGAATGACAAATTGAAAAATCAGTACCGTGCGAATGAACAGATACGTGTACGTGAAGTCCGAATTGTAGGAGAGGACGAGTCAGAAGTGGTTCCTACACGAAAAGCTTTAGAAATGGCACGCCAGCAGGGATTAGATCTTGTTGAGATATCTCCTAATGCGCAGCCTCCTGTTTGTCGTCTCGTAGACTATTCTAAATTCCTGTATCAGCAGAAGAAACATCAGAGGGAGATGAAACAGAAGCAGATAAAGGTTGAGGTGAAAGAAATTCGTTTCGGACCTCAGACTGATGAGCATGACTATCAATTTAAGTTGAAGCATGCAAAGGAATTCCTAAATGAAGGTAATAAGGTCCGTGCTTATGTATTCTTCCGTGGTCGTTCTATCCTTTTTAAGGAACAAGGTGAGGTTTTGTTGCTCCGCTTTGCTAATGATCTTGAAGGATTTGGTAAGGTTGAACAGATGCCTAAACTAGAAGGTAAGAAAATGTTCCTATATATTGCACCAAAGAAAATTGGTGTTGTAAAGAAGAGCCAACAAAAGTTGGATAGGGAGAAACGTGAGAGTGAGTCTACTTCGACAGAAATAGTTGAAAATATTACTGAAGAAAATAACGAAAACAACGATTAATTCACAGATGTGAATGTTGGTGTGGATGTTTTTAGTAATTTGAAAGAAGACAAAACCTCAGAAGATCAAAGAAAAATAAGTGCGTAACGCCTGGTATATGCGTTGCCACTCATAGATAATAATTTAAAATTTTTAAAAAAAATGCCAAAAGTTAAGACAAATTCCGGTGCGAAGAAAAGATTTACTTTCACCGGTACTGGTAAGATTAAAAGACATCATGCTTACCACAGTCACATTCTGACTAAGAAAACAAAGAAGCAGAAGAGAAATCTTGTTCACCAGACAATGGTTGACCAAACAAACTTGAAGCAGGTTCGTGACTTGCTCTGCCTCCGTTAATTTAACTTAGTAGAACATTTAAAGAAGAAAGAAAACTATGCCAAGATCAGTAAATCACGTTGCTTCAAAAGCAAAGAGAAATAGAATTCTTAAGCTCACTAAAGGTTATTATGGAGCTAGAAAGAATGTTTGGACGGTAGCTAAAAATACCTGGGAAAAGGGTCTTACTTACGCTTACCGCGATCGTAGAAACAAGAAGCGCAACTTCCGCGCATTGTGGATTCAGCGTATCAACGCTGCCGCTCGTCTTGAGAATATGAGCTACTCTACACTTATGGGTGCTCTCCACAAGGCTGGTATTGAAATTAACCGTAAGGTCCTTGCTGACCTCGCTGTTAACAATCCAGAGGCTTTCAAGGCTATTGTTGATAAGGTTAAGTAAATTATCTTATTACATATTAAAAGTCGCATTAGTTTGTTCTAATGCGACTTTTTTGTTGGTTATAGTTTCATGCTAAGACTTATTCTGTTTCTTTTTCTGTCAACTTCAATAACCTTAACCTTTACTTGTTGATGGAGTTTTACAATTTCATTTGGATCTTTAATATATCTGTCTGCCATTTGGGAGATATGAACCAATCCGTCCTGATGAACGCCAATATCAACAAAAGCCCCGAAATTTGTGATGTTGGTTATTATTCCAGGAAGTTCCATACCAATTATTAAATCTTCAACTGATTTTACGTCTTTGGCAAATTCGAAAGTCTCAATTTGATCTCTTGGATCCAATCCAGGTTTTTCCAATTCTTTTAGTATGTCCTGCAGTGTAGGCAGTCCAATACTGTCGGTGATATAATTTGATAGCTTTATACTTTTTAAAATCTCCTTATTATTTATAAGTTCTTTTACCTTACAGTTGTTATCTTTTGCCATTTTTTCAACAATTTTGTAACTCTCAGGATGCACAGCGCTATTGTCTAATGGATTCTTTGCATCCGGTATTCGAAGGAATCCAGCACATTGTTCAAAGGCATTAGCACCCAGTCTGGCAACTTTTTTAAGTTGATTTCTACTTTCAAAAGCTCCATTCTCTTTTCTGTAGTCAACAATATTTTTAGCAATAGTAGGACCGAGTCCACTCACGTATGTGAGCAGATGTTTACTTGCTGTATTAAGATTTACACCAACTGTATTTACACAACTTTCTATAACCGTATCAAGAGTTTTCTTTAGTTTTGTTTGGTTTACATCATGCTGATATTGTCCAACTCCAATACTCTTAGGGTCTAGTTTCACAAGTTCAGCCAATGGATCCATAAGTCTTCTTCCAATAGAAACAGCTCCACGTACAGTTAGGTCATATTCAGGAAACTCATCTCTAGCGATCTTTGATGCTGAATATATAGAAGCACCATCTTCGCTAACAACATAAGTCGGTATATTTTCAATTTTTCTAAGTATGTCTGAGGTTTCTCGGCTTGCTGTTCCGTTACCTACAGCAATGGCTTCGATGTTATAGTCTTTTACGATCTGGTTGAATTTGCTTAAAGCGTTGCTACTTGCTTTGTCACCAACAGCAAATACTACGTTATGAAAAATTAGTTCTCCTTGAGCGTCAAGACATACAACTTTGCATCCCGTTCTTATACCAGGGTCAACCCCCATAACTCGTTTTTGACCTAATGGTGCAGCCAATAGTAATTGCCTAAGATTTTCTGCGAATACTTTTATAGCCTCATCATCAGCTAATTCCTTACTTAGATTTGCAAATTCAGTTTCAATAGATGGTTTTATTAATCTTTTGAAAGAGTCATTGATAGCTTCGTCAATAAGTTGCTGACATTTGCCATATCCATGAATGTAATGCTTCTTTATATTATCTATACACTCATCTTCGTCTGTATTAATACTAATGCGTAAGATTCCTTCGTTTTCACCTCTTCTCATAGCCAATAATCTATGACTGCTGCAACGCTTTAATGGTTCCTGAAAATCGAAGTAGTCAGAAAATTTCTGTGCTTGTTCATTATCACTCTTATTCTTTATTACTTTCGAGACAATAATAGCATCTCTTTTGAAAGACTTTCTTACAGATTGTCTCGCTTGTTCATCCTCACTTATAGTTTCAGCGATAATGTCTTTAGCTCCTTCTAGTGCTTCTTCTATACTTTTTATATTGTCCTTTACAAATTTCTCTGCCACTTTTTGTGGGCTTTGCTCACGCTGTATCATTATTATAACAGAAAGTGGCTCAAGTCCATTTTCTCTTGCAATTTGTGCTCTAGTCCTTCTTTTTGGTTTATACGGTAAATAGATGTCTTCCAGTTCATTCGTATTCCAACATTCATCAATCTTTTGGGATAGTTCTGGTGTTAGCTTACCTTGCTCTTCAATAGTCTTGACTACAGTTTCTTTTCTTTTAATAAGCTCTTTCAGCTTATCATACATTACACTTATGTCTGTAATTTGTACTTCATCCAAAGATCCTGTACGCTCTTTTCTGTATCTGGAAATAAAAGGAATTGTACATCCGTCATCTAGCAACATTATTGTATTTGAAACTCCTGTAATAGGAATATTCAAATTCGTTGATATTATATCATTTACGTTAGTCATATTACTTTTTAGTTTATACTTGGTATGCAAAGATAATACTTTTATTAAATTTATAGAATTAATTTTGTAATATTATTGATTATGTCTACCTTTGTAAACAATAATAAAATAGTTTAAAAGAAATGATCTCAGTAGAAGATTTAAAGGTTGAATTTGGCGTGAAACCATTGTTCACGAATGTTAGTTTTGTTGTGAATGATCGTGATCGCGTTGCGCTGGTAGGTAAAAATGGTGCAGGAAAGTCAACCATGCTCAAGATATTATGTGGTTTACAGAAACCTACAGCTGGTAATATCGCTGTACCTAGTGGTTCTACAATAGGATATCTCCCACAGGTAATGAAGCTTCAGGATGACACAACAGTAAAAGAGGAGACAAGAAAGGCTTTTGCAAATAATACAAAACTGGAACATAGTCTTGAAAAGATGCAGCAGGAAATGACTGATCGCACAGATTATGAGAGTGATTATTATTCGGAATTAGTTGACAAGTTCAGTCAGGAGCATGAGCGTTATATGATGCTTGGAGGCGAAAACTACGAAGCTGATATAGAGAAGACTCTTATCGGACTTGGTTTTTCACGCGAGGATTTTGATCGTCCAACGAAAGAATTTTCTGGTGGTTGGCGTATGCGTATAGAATTAGCTAAAATTTTGCTTCAGAAACCAGATGTACTTCTTTTGGATGAACCGACTAACCATTTGGATATTGAGAGTATTCAATGGCTAGAGCAATTCCTTACGCAAAGTTCAAATGCTGTTCTCTTGGTAAGTCATGATAGAGCTTTTATAAACAACGTTACCAATCGTACATTGGAATTAACATGTAGACATGTAGAGGATTATAAAGTTAATTATAATCAATATCTGATTCTGCGTAAAGAACGTCGTGAACAACAGTTGCGTGCTTATGAAAATCAACAAAGAGAAATGGCTGACATCAAGGCTTTTGTGGACCGATTCAGATATCAGGCATCAAAGGCTGTACAGGTACAACAGAGAATAAGACAACTCGAAAAAATAGTACCAATAGAAGTTGATGATGTTGATAATAGCAGAATGCATCTGAAGTTTCCTCCTTGCCTTAGAAGTGGAGATTATCCAGTAATATGTGAGGAGTTGAGGAAGGATTATGACGACCATACTATATTCTCGGATGTGAATCTCACAATAAAGCGTGGTGAGACTGTTGCCTTCGTAGGCAAGAACGGTGAAGGAAAATCTACTCTCGTAAAATGTATCATGAATCAAATTTCATATACAGGAAAGCTGAAAGTTGGACATAACGTACAGATAGGATATTTTGCTCAGAATCAGGCACAGTTACTTGATGAGAGTCTCAGTATTTATGACACAATAGATGAAGTAGCAACCGGTGACATGCGCCTTAGAATAAATGATTTGTTAGGTGCATTCATGTTTGGTGGTGAGATTTCGGATAAAAAGGTAAAGGTCTTAAGTGGTGGAGAGCGTAGTCGCTTGGCTATGATAAAGCTATTATTGGAACCTGTAAATCTTCTTATCCTTGATGAACCTACAAACCATTTGGACTTGCCATCAAAAGATGTCTTGAAAGAAGCTATTAAAGCTTTTGACGGAACAGCTATTATCGTAAGCCATGACCGTGAATTCCTTGACGGACTTGTTGATAAAGTTTATGAGTTTGGTGGCGGTAAGGTCATCGAACATCTTGGAGGTATATACGATTATCTTCATTCACATAATGCTGAAACAATACATGAGGCTATAACTAATGCCACCGTTCAATTTGATACTCCTAACAAAACAGTTGAATCTCCTGCTAGTAAAATGTCTTATGCAGAACATAAAGAGCTGCAGAAAAAGTTGAAGAATGCAGAAAAAAAAGTAAAAGACTGCGAGACAAGAATAGTAACGACGGAGAAGAGAATAAAAGAACTTGATACTTTATTGATGAATCCTAAGAATTCTACGAATATGAAACTTGTAACAGAATACAAGTCAATAAAGGATTCTTTAGATAAGGAAAATGAAGAATGGTTCATTTTATCTGATGCTTTAAGTGAATTACAGAAATAGTAATATTATAAACATAAACTATTTAGATGATGAAAATGAAAAGTTTATTTCCGATTATGATGTTTGCTGCAGCACCTATGGTTGGTGTAGCACAGAATAATTCGGGACTTGTGGAGAAAAACTTCGACAAGTCTGTTCGTCCTCAGGACAATTTCTACCAGTTTGCTACTGGTGGTTGGCAGAAAAACAATCCACTGCCAGCTGCATATAGCCGTTTTGGTAGTTTTGATCAGTTGCAGGAAGACAACAACAAGCGTATTAACAGCATCCTTAGTGACCTTCAGAAAAAGAAGTTCAAGGAGGGGTCAATTGAGCAGAAATTATCTGATTTCTACAAGCAGTCTCTTAATGTAGATGCACGTAACAAAGCTGGAATCGCTCCTGTAAAATCAATGCTAGATGAAATCGAAGCTGCGAAGACAGTTAATAATTTGCGAGCTTTGCAAATCAAATATGCTGCACAGGGATATGGTATCCAGTTTGGTTCTGGTTTCAGTGCAGATGAGAAAGATGTAAAAAATAATATATTCTATATTTCTCAGGGTGGTCTTACTTTAGGACAGAAAGATTATTATGTAAATAATGATTCTTCTACTGTTGCTATTCGTGAGGCTTACAAAAAGCACATTTCACGTCTCTTTAAGCTATATGGCTTTGACGAGACTGCTGCTAAGGCAAAAAGTGCTGATATCTTCCGTCAGGAAACATTGGTTGCTCTTATTTCAAAGAGCATGACCGAACTTCGTGATCCTCAGGCTAATTACAACAAGATGACTCTTGCAGAATTTAAGTCTGATTATCCAAATATTGCTTTGGAGCAACTCTCTAATTCAGAGGGTGTAAAGAGCGAATACCTTCAGACAATGGTTGTTGGTCAACCTGCATTTATGACTGGTCTTGACAAGTTGATGTCATTGCAGACAGCCGACGAGATCAAGGCTCTAATGGAGTGGGATGTTATCCAGAACAGTGCTAGTTACCTTACTGATGAAATCCGTGACGCAAACTTCGATTTCTTTGGTAAGGCTATGAGTGGCCGTAAGGAGGATTATCCTCTTTGGAAGCGTGCTACAAATCAAGTAGAAGCACAAATGGGTGAAGCTCTTGGCCGTATGTATTCAAAGCGTTTCTTCCCGGAGTCTTCTAAGAAGATGATGACTGAGCTCGTTAAGAATCTTCAGCTAAGTCTTGGAGAGCGTATTGATGCTCAGACTTGGATGAGTGATACAACAAAAGCCAATGCACATAACAAATTGGATAAATTCTATGTTAAGATAGGTTACCCTAACAAGTGGACTGATTATAGCAAACTTACAATAGATCCATCTAAGAGTTACTACGATAATGTAATGGCATGTCGCAAATTCGCTAACGATAAGAGTATTGCCGACAAGGCAGGTAAGCCTGTTGATAAGGATGAGTGGCTTATGACACCTCAGACTGTTAATGCTTATTACAACCCTACAACAAACGAGATTTGTTTCCCTGCAGGTATTCTTCAATATCCTTTCTTTGATCCTAAGGCTGATGCTGCATTCAATTATGGTGCTATCGGTGTTGTCATTGGACATGAGATGACTCATGGATTTGATGATCAAGGTCGTCAATATGATTCTGATGGTAATATGAAAGATTGGTGGACAGTCAATGATGCAAAGGGCTTTGATAGCCGTGCTAAGATGTATGCTGACTATTTTGATGGAATAGAGGTTCTTCCTGGACTACATTCTAATGGTAAGTTTACATTAGGTGAGAACCTTGCAGACCACGGAGGTTTGATGGTTGCTTACAATGCATTAATGAAGGCTACTGCAAATAAGGCTTTGAAAGATAAGGACGGTTTCACTCCAGCACAGCGTTTCTTCCTAGCTTATGCTGGTGTTTGGGGACAGAATATCACAGAAAAAGAAATACGCAATCGTGTAAAGCGTGATCCTCATTCTCTTGGTGAATGGCGCGTAAACGGAGCTCTTCCTCATGTTGATATTTTCTATAAGGCATGGAACATAAAGAAAGGTGATAAAATGTATTTGCCAGAAAGCGAGCGTTTGCAGCTTTGGTAAAATATTATTTTCAATAATTATAATTGGTGCTGGAAACATGTTTTCAGCACCTTTTGTATTATATCAATAGATTAAGCTTATCCTCATATTAATATAAGCTGCATCTCAACAATAAAAAAGAATGGATTCTTTTTGTATTGTATTCAATTTGCGTTATCTTTGCATATAATTTTATAAGTGAAAGGATAAACTATGCCGTTAAGATTGCCGGATAAATTGCCGGCTATTGAAATACTCAAGAAAGAGAATATATTTGTAATGGACGAAACAAGGGCTCATAGTCAGGAAATTCGTCCGTTGAGAATCGTTGTGTTAAATCTTATGCCGTTGAAGATAACGACAGAGACTGACTTGGTACGTTTGCTTTCAAACACGCCTTTACAGGTTGAGATATATTTTATGAAACTGAAAAGTCATACTCCAAAGAACACGCCTATTGAACACATGATGATGTTTTATAAGGATTTTGACGAATTAAGCAAACAGAAGTTTGACGGAATGATAATCACAGGTGCTCCGATAGAGACCATGGATTATGAAGATGTTCAATATTGGGCAGAGATAACCAAGATTTTTGATTGGGCACGTACTCATGTCACCAGTACCATGTATCTTTGCTGGGGCGCAATGGCTGCACTTTATCATTTCTACGACATACCAAAATATTCATTATCAAAGAAAATGTTTGGAATCTTTGGACAATATCCTTTAGAACCGACATTGCCAATATTTCGTGGTTTTGACGATTTATTCAATATGCCACAGAGCCGGCACACAGAAGTTCATCGTGACGATATAGAAAAGGTTGACGATTTGAAGATAATAGCCGAATCTCCTGATAGTGGAGTTAGTATGGTCATGGCACGTGGTGGTAGAGAATTCTTCATCACTGGTCATCTTGAATATGCCCCTGATACTCTTGATAAAGAATATAAGCGAGATCTTGGCACAAGAGATGATATAGAATTACCTTTTAATTATTACAGAGATAACAATCCTGACAATGATCCTCTTGTTACTTGGCGTGCGCATGCAAACCTTTTGTATAGCAATTGGATTAACTACTATGTATATCAGGAGACTCCATATAATATTGATGATATTCGTTAATAAGTAACTGTAAATTAAGAAATTAGATATAATGCGTTCACTTGAATTATTAGCTCCGGCAAAGAATATTGAATGTGGAATGGCTGCAATCAGTCATGGTGCTGATGCAGTGTATATAGGAGCATCACGTTTTAGTGCACGTGCTGCTGCAGGAAATTCTGTTGAAGATATTAAAACTTTGTGCGACTATGCTCACCAGTTTGGTGCAAAGGTGTATGTAACTGTCAATACAATTATATATGATAACGAAATTGATGACACACGCAAACTACTTTTACAGTTAAACGAAATCGGAGTTGATGCTTTGCTTGTTCAGGATATGGGTGTACTGAAACTTGTTGAAGAACTGAAAGAAAAAGATGGCTTTAGCATAGAACTTCATGCCTCTACTCAAACAGATAATCGCAGTTCTGATAAAGTTGAATATCTTCGTAAGCTTGGTTTCAAGCGTGCAGTACTAGCACGTGAATTGTCTGCTGAAGAAATAGCAGTAATACATCAGAATGTTCCAAACATCGAATTGGAAGTATTCGTTCATGGTGCGCTTTGTGTTAGTTATTCAGGTGTATGTTATGCTTCTCAATATTGTTTTAATCGTAGTGCCAATAGGGGAGCGTGTGCCCAATTCTGTCGCATGAAATTTGATCTTGTAGATTCTGAAGACCATGAGATAGAACATCAGCGTCACTTGTTGTCATTGCGAGATATGTGCCAGATTGATAATTTGGAACTGCTTGCTGAAAGTGGAGCTTGTTCTTTTAAGATAGAAGGTAGACTCAAAGATGTTGATTATGTTAAGAATGTTGTGGCTGCTTATAGTTCACAGCTTGATAAAATCATCAAGAAGCATCCTGCTGTTTATCGTCGTGCTTCTTTCGGAAAAGTGGAATATGCCTTTGAACCTAATCTCAAAAAGACGTTCAATAGAGGTTTTACTACCTATTTCCTTAATGGTCGTCAACCTGATATCGCTAGTTTCGATACTCCAAAGGCTATGGGCGAGTACGTAGGCAAGGTGAAAGAAATAAGTTCTAATTCATTTAATGTTGCTGGCACAGCTATGTTTGCAAATGGTGATGGACTGTGTTTTATCAATGGCGAACACGAATTAGAAGGCTTCCGTGTTAATAAAGCTGTTGGCAATAGGTTGTTCCCATTTAAGATGCCTGAGCATTTAAAACCGGGAACAGTACTTTATCGAAATAATGATGTAGCTTTTAATAAGCTGTTGGTCGGTGATACTGCTGAGCGAAAGATAGCTATTAAAATGTTTTTTGAAGCTATAGATGGAGGTTTCTCTTTAAGGATATTCAATGATGAATTAAACTTCTCTGCAACATCAACGATCGTGTTTGAACATCAGACAGCCAATAAGCCACAATATGATAATATTGTAAGACAACTTGGTAAATTGGGAAATACGGTTTATCATTGTTCTGATATAATCATTGCTGAAGGTGCTGATCAGTATTTCATTCCATCAAGTCTGTTGGCTGATTTGCGTCGTGATGTAATCGAAAAACTTGCAGTGGTAGGAGTAGCCGCAACAAATGTTGAACATAGCTCTTTACCTGAAAGCTCTATTAGAGAAAATACATTCCCAAAAGAATATGGTAAACATCCATACCTATATAATATATCAAATGAACTTGCACGTGATTTTTATGAGAATAAGGGATTGATTAAATATCAGCCAGCCTATGAGCTTTCACCGGTAAAGCAACCTCTCATCATGCAGTGCAGGCATTGTCTACGTTATACTTTTGGATATTGTGTGAAACGTGGTGGACAGAAGCCACAATGGAGCGAACCTTTATATCTTCGCCTTTATGATGGTAGAAAGTTCAGATTGGAATTTAATTGTGTTGAATGTCAGATGAATGTCTATGCTGAATTATAAGATTAACAATAATAATTTTTGGTTGGTGAGCTTGCTGGTCACAGTTCTCCTACTGTTTTCTTCTTGTTATCATCACAAGCCTGTAACTCATGGTGCTATGGTAACATATAGTGAAAAACAGAAAGACTCATTGTCTTTTGAAAGTAATCATTACTATACCAAGAATTATAATTTTATTGTTAAGTCTGATTCTGTGGCTCTTATCAGACAGCAGCCTGAGGAAGTTTCTGCATATCTGCCTACTGACACAATATATTTACATAAGCATGATCATCTTGTTGTTGCTGATATAAGAATTATACCTACAGATTCTATTGATTCTGTATGGGTACAGGTAGCACGTGATCAGTCTACATTTGGTTGGCAGCGAGAATCAATACTACTGCCAAAGGTGGTTCCAGACGACCCTATATCTGAGTTTATTTCAACCTTCTCAGATGCTCACTTGTTGATATCCCTTGTAGTATTGGCTCTGATATCATTCTGTTACCTGATACGTACTATTATGCGTAAAAATGCTAAGATAGTACATTTTCGCGATATAGATTCATTTTACCCTACGCTTTTGGCTATCATCGTTGCATGTTCTGCTACTTTTTATGCCAGTATACAGAATTTTGTTCCTGATGTTTGGCGTCAATTTTTATTTTCATCCTACATTAAATCCTTATTCGGTAGCTCCACTGCTGTCTATATTCTTGATATCAGTATGGGCTATTCTTATTGTAGCAATAGCAGCCGTTGACGATGCACTTCATAAACTTCCATTCTCTGATGCGGTACTTTATCTCAGTGGTCTTGCTGGAGTATGTGTGGTAAATTATATATTGTTTAGTATCACCACATTATATTATATAGGATATATATTCTTGGTAGCTTATGTATTTTTTGCATTATATAGGTTCATTTCAACTAATCGTACAACGTATATATGTGGAAATTGCGGGGCATCTATGCGTCATAAAGGTCATTGTCCTGTTTGTGGTGCCGAAAATTCATAATAAATAAGGATTTCATAATATTAATTAAATCGTTACCTTTGCATCCGTAAATTATTATTACGGAATATGAATAAGCATATATCTCTGGCAATTTTATTTGCCGCGACTTCTTTTGGTAGTGCAATGGCAGGAACATTGCGCAATCCTTTTGCCAACATCAGTCTTCTTGACTCTTCACGTGTCCATGACTTAGATGAGGTTGTTGTCATCAGTCAGCCGAAAGAATTTCAAAGACTTCGTCAGCAATCTTTAAGCAGTAGTGTATTTTCTAGTAAGGAAATATATAGTTTAGGCGTTCGCGATATTCGCGAGTTGTCTGTATTTGTTCCTTCATTTGCTATGCCAAATTATGGCTCGCGCATCACTTCTTCTATGTATATGCGTGGTATCGGCAGTAGAGTAAACAGTCCGGCTGTAGGTTTCTATCTTGACGGGATGCCACTTATAAGCAAGAGTGCGTTTAATTTCCATACCTATCAGCTTGATCGTGTTGATGTTTTGCGTGGTCCTCAGGGAACTCTTTATGGGCAGAACACAGAAGGTGGACTCGTAAGACTTTATACAAAGAATCCTCTTAATTATCAAGGTACGGATATCAATCTGGGTATTGGTTCACGTCTTTATCGCAATGTTGAGTTTGCTAATTATTCAAAGTTCAGCGATAAGTTTGGTATGTCTTTGTCTGGTTTCTATAATGGACAAAATGGATTCTTCCGTAATGCTTATTCTGGTGAACATGCCGATAAATATAATGAAGCTGGTGGCCGTCTGCGATTAGTTGCTGAACCTACCGACAGAATAAGTCTTAACTTTCTTGCTGATTATCAATATGTAAATCAGAATGGTTTTCCTTATGGAATGCTAGATGCTAAAACAGGTTCTACGGCGATGCCAAATACCAATAGACAGTCTGGTTATCGTCGTAATATGTTGAACACTGCATTTACCGTTGGTTTCAAAGCTAATTATTTTGATTTCACAAGTACTACAAGTTATCAGTATCTTAGTGATAACATGCTTATGGATCAAGACTACCTTCCTCAGGATTATATGCACTTGGAGCAGCATCAACAGCAAAATGCAATTACTCAGGAGTTTGCACTTAAAGGTAATCATGCTGTAGGAGGTTTCTGGCATTGGACTTTTGGAACATATTTTTCTTCACAATGGTTGAAAACAGATTCTCCAGTATATTTTGATGACGATATGAACAAGATGTTGTCAAAAAGCATCACTGCTTATGCTTACAATGGTATGCTTCAGTCTATGGCTAAGCGCATGGGGGAGCAGGCTGCCGCTGCGCTTATTCAGCGTATGGGTGGGTGTAACATAAATATGGCAATGTCAACAGTTCCAGGAATGTTCCACACACCGACAACAAATTTGGCTTTTTATCATGAGTCTGCTTTTGATATAACAAAACGTCTTACTGCCACATTGGGTTTGCGCTATGATTATTCTCATGTTGTTATCGACTATGCTACAAGCGCATCAGTAAAGCTATCAGAGGATGTAATGGGACAGCATGTAGACGCACTTGTTTCTACATATCTTAATAATAAGAATCATAATGATTTCGACCAGTTATTGCCAAAGTTTGGTTTAAACTATCGCTTTAGTGATAATGGTAGCAACGTCTATGCCACAGTAAGTAAGGGATATCGTGCAGGAGGTTTCAATATGCAGATGTTCTCAGACGTACTTCAAACAGAACTTTCAGCAAGTGCTCAGTCTGCACATGGAAACATGGTACTGCAGCATGATGCTCAATATTATGATAATATATCAAAGACTATATCATATAAGCCAGAGACCAGTTGGAACTATGAGGTTGGAACTCATATGAACTTATTCAATAATTCTATCCACTTTGATTTCTCAGCTTATTACATGCAGATTAATAATCAGCAACTTTCTGTTATGGCAGGTAACTACGGATTTGGTCGTATGATGACTAATGCTGGCAAGAGTTATAGTTGTGGTATCGAGGCTAGTCTTCGTGGTAATGCCTTCAATGATCATATGACTTGGGGCGTAAGCTATGGTTTGACACATGCTGCTTTCAAGGATTATATTGATGGTGAAGGTGCTAAGACCGTTGATTATTCAGGAAAATATGTTCCTTTTGTACCAATGCATACAATAGGTGCTTACACAGATTATCGTTTTGATATGTCATGTGGCATGCTTAAGAGTATCACTTTGGGTGCTAATGTCAATGCTCAGGGCAAGACATATTGGGATGAAGCAAATACTTATTCTCAAAACTTGTATGCTGTGCTAGGTGCTCATGCAGATGCAGACTTTGGTAAAGTTCTCATTAGTTTCTGGGGACGTAATCTGACCGATACAAAATATAACACCTTCGCAGTTCAGACAGCTGCTACAGGTGTAAATTATACTTTCGCCCAATTGGGAAATCCTTTCCAATGTGGTGTTGATGTAAGATTGCATTTTTAAAACATTATAACTGTTAGAGTAAACCGCCCAATGGATAATTCTATTGGACGGTTTTTTATTTTCTTTGCCTAATACATTCTTTACAAGAAACGCATCTATTCATTTTTTACAATCCTGTTTTTGTCTAAGTGTATTATCATGCACTATTGTTAATATTGTTAATTCTAGGTTAATGATAGCTTTTTATGGCATAAAGGCATCAGCTATCTAAAAAAAATACTTTAAGTTTGTAATCATTATACAACCTGAATAAATAATACAATAGACTGATGCAATGAGAAAATATGGAATTATAATATTACTATTATTGAGTAATCTATACCTTTCAGCCCAAACGAGAATGATTGTTATGTCAGACATTGGTGGTTCCGACCCTGATGATACACAATCATTAGTGCATTTATTTGTTTCATTAGACCAAGTAGAGTTAGAGGGCTTTATCTCTCAACATGCTTGGGTACCATACGGTCAGGGAGCAATTAAAGTTATCAACAACATGATTAATCGTTACGAAGCTGTTCTGCCTAATTTAAAGGTGCATAGCTCCGCATATCCTTCCGCCGCATATCTTCGGTCTATCGTTAAGCAAGGGCAACCAGAAGCTGCTATGCATGGCGTAGGTGCAGGTAAAGACAGTGAAGGCTCTGAATGGATTATTAAAATCTTAGATAAAGACGATCCACGACCAGTATGGATATCTGCATGGTCAGGACTTAGCACTCTTGCACAAGCGCTTTGGAAAGTTAGTCACACAAGAACAAAGACTCAGGTAGATGCGTTTGTTGGCAAGATTCGCGTGTATGATGTCTTAGGACAAGACGATGCTGGAGCTTGGATCGTAAAGAATTTCCCTAATATTATTTATATCCGAAACAAGGAAATATATGGTTGGGCACCATCCGACCAATGGACAAAAGATAAAATACAACATGTAGGTCAGTTAGGCGCTGTTTATCCAAACAGAATTTGGGCTATTGAGGGCGACTCTCCATCATTTATGTATTGTCTAAATAATGGACTTAACGTTTCTGAACATCCCGACTATGGTGGATGGGGTGGTAGATTTGCTACCACACGCATTGCAGACATTCGAGGTATGGACTGGGTGAAGAAGAATGGTCTCGATGAAGCGCAATATGACCCTTATTACATGATACCTTCTGCTTCCGAAGGTGCAAATGCCATTCTAAGATGGAAGGATGATATCTACAATGACTTTGCTGCTAGGATGCAGTGGACTGTATGTTCCAACTTTAAGGATGCTAATCATCATCCTGTTGTAGTAATTGGTAATAATAAAGGGAAAGAAATCCTAGAGTTGAACGTAAAAGCAGGGCAAAGAGTCGTCCTGAATGCAGCGAAATCGTATGATCCCGATCATAACAGGTTGACCTATGATTGGAACTATTATAAAGAACCTTCCACCTATAAGGGTGATATAGATTTAAATGTTGCTCAGCATGCTGTGTGTACTATCATTGTCCCAAAGAGTGCAGCAAACCGCACGATACATATCATTCTCCGAGTCGTTGACGATGGTGTTCCTGTGTTAACATCTTATAAACGAATCCTCTTGAATGTTTTGCCACTTTAATGCCATGAAAAGTAACCGAGAATAAAAAAACAAAATATTTTATGGTTTTGTGTGGGGGAATTTGATTTCTATTCGTTTTATATATAGACATGATATAACTATCGAAATTTTAATAACATGAATAAAAGATATTTATTAGGCTTTGATGTAGGCAGTAGTTCAGTGAAAGCATCTCTTGTAGATGTTGAAACTGGTGAAATATCTGCAACAGCCTTTTACCCTGAAAAAGAAGCATCTATTATAGCTGTAAAAGCAGGATGGGCTGAACAGAATCCGCAAATGTGGTGGGACAACGCTAAATTATCCCTTAAAAAGATAATGGCAGAGACCAATGCTAAAGGCGAGGATATTCTTGCTATTGGTATTTCTTACCAGATGCATGGTCTTGTATGTGTTGATAAAAACAAAGAAGTGTTGCGCCCAAGTATTATTTGGTGTGACTCTCGCGCTGTTCCTTATGGCGAGCGTGCGTTTAAAGAACTTGGTTCTGAAAAGTGTCTTGGTCATCTGCTTAACTCTCCTGGTAATTTCACCGCTGCTAAGTTAGCATGGGTTAAAGAAAACGAACCTGAATTGTTTGCTAAGATAGACAAGATGATGTTGCCAGGTGACTATATTGCCATGAAGTTGTGTGGTGATATCCGTACAACAATAAGTGGCTTGTCTGAAGGAATGATGTGGGACTTCAAAACAAAGAAACCTGCTAAGTTCTTACTTGATTACTTTGGCTTTGATGAAAGCATGCTTGCTGACATCGTACCGACATTCTCTGTTCAGGGTGAAGTTTCACTTGAAGCGGCTAAGGAACTTGGACTCAAGGAAGGCACACCTATCAGCTACCGTGCTGGTGATCAGCCAAACAATGCAGTCAGCCTTAATGTGTTTAACCCTGGTGAAATAGCAAGTACAGCTGGAACATCTGGTGTTGTATATGGTGTTCTCGGTGATGTAAACTATGATCCAAAGAGTCGTGTAAATACATTTGCACATGCCAACTATACAACAGAACTTGACCGTCTTGGTGTATTACTTTGCATCAATGGTACTGGTATCTTGAATGCATGGGTACATAGAAATATCACTCCAAACTATAGCTATAACGAAATGAATGATCTTGCATTGTCTGTGCCTATTGGTAGTGAAGGTGTTAAGATTATACCATTTGGAAATGGTGCAGAGAGAGTTCTTGAAAACAAGGAAGTAGGCTGCTCTGTTCAAGGATTGAGTTTCAATAAGCACAATCAGGCACATCTCGTTCGTGCAGCACAAGAAGGTATCGTATTCAGTTTCTGTTATGGTATGGAAGTTATGCAGCACATGGGAATGAATATTAATGATATTCATGCAGGCAAGGCAAACATGTTTCTTAGCCCAATGTTCAGAGACACGCTAGCTGGTGTTAGCGGAGCAACAATTGAATTATATGATACAGACGGCAGTGTTGGTGCAGCTAAGGGCGCAGGTATTGGTGCAGGTATCTATAAAGATAATGTAGAAGCATTCTCAACATTGAAGAAATTGGATGTAATAGAACCTGACGAAACAAAGCGTGATGCATATCTCAGTGCTTATGCAGAATGGAAAGAAGCTTTAGCAGCGTCTATTAATAAATAAACCTAAGATAAATTTGATTTAAAAACCTAAATATTTAAAATTATGGCAAAAGAGTATTTTCCACAGATTGGTAAGATTCCTTTTGAAGGAACAAAAAGTAAGAACCCTATGGCTTTCCACTATTATGATTCAGAAAAGGTCGTAATGGGTAAGAAAATGAAGGATTGGTTGAAGTTCGCTATGGCTTGGTGGCATACACTAGGTGGAGCAAGTGGAGACCAGTTTGGTGGACAGACTCGTTCTTATGAATGGGATAAGGCTGCAGACGCTGTACAGCGTGCTAAAGATAAGGCTGATGCAGGTTTCGAGATTATGGACAAGTTGGGTATCAACTATTTCTGTTTCCATGACATCGACTTAGTAGACGAAGGTAAGGATGTTGAAGAGTATGAGGCTCGTATGGTAGCTGTTACAGATTACTTGAAAGAGAAACTTGCTCAGAATCCTGACAAGCATCTACTTTGGGGTACTGCAAACGTATTCAGTAACAAGCGTTACATGAATGGTGCTTCTACAAATCCAGACTTTGACGTTGTTGCACGTGCTATCGTACAGATAAAGAACGCCATGGACGCAACTATCAAGTTGGGTGGTACAAACTATGTATTCTGGGGTGGTCGTGAAGGCTATATGAGTCTTCTTAACACAGATCAGAAGCGTGAGAAAAATCACATGGCACAGATGCTTACTGCAGCTCGTGACTACGCTCGTTCTAAAGGCTTTACTGGTACATTCCTTATTGAGCCAAAGCCAATGGAGCCAACAAAGCATCAATATGATGTAGATACAGAGACTGTTGTAGGTTTCTTGAAAGCTCACAATCTTGACAAGGACTTTAAGGTAAATATCGAAGTAAACCACGCAACTCTTGCTGGTCATACTTTCGAGCATGAACTTGCTGTTGCTGTTGACAATGGTATGCTCGGTTCTATCGATGCTAATCGTGGTGACGCTCAGAACGGATGGGATACAGACCAGTTCCCAATCGATAATTATGAGTTGACACAGGCTATGCTTGAGATTATCCGCAATGGTGGTCTTGGTAATGGTGGTACAAACTTTGATGCTAAGCTTCGTCGTAACTCAACCGATCAGGAGGATCTATTTATCGCTCATATCAGCGGTATGGATGCTATGGCTCGTGCTTTGGAGAATGCGGCTGCAATCTTGGACGAAAGTGCACTTCCTAAGATGAAGAAGGAGCGTTATGCTAGCTTCGACAATGGTCTTGGTAAAGACTTCGAAGCAGGTAAACTTTCTTTCGAGCAGGTTTACGAATATGGCAAGAAGGTTGAAGAGCCAAAGCAGACTTCAGGCAAGCAAGAACTCTATGAGACAATTGTTGCTTTATATGCAAAATAATTGAATATATGCCGAGATGTTAAGGTTTCAACTCGGTTTATTATATGGAAAGGGCAGATTTTATCTGCCCTTTCTTTGTTTATAGGAAAAAAATGCTTAACTTTGAAGCATCTTTAAAAAAACTATAATATAGATATGGCAGATAAGAATAACCATTTAGTTATAATGGCTGGTGGAGTTGGGAGCAGGTTCTGGCCGATGAGTACTCAGGAATGCCCCAAGCAATTTATTGATGTTCTTGGAGTAGGCAAGTCGTTGCTTCAGCTAACAATGGATCGTTTCAAAGATATTTGCGACCCAGAAAATGTGTGGATTGTTACTAACAAGAAATATTTTGATAAATGCCACGAGCAACTGCCTGAGGTACCATTAAAGAATATCCTTCTTGAACCATGTCGCAGAAACACTGCTCCATGTATAGCTTATGTTAGTTGGAAGATAAAGTCAGTAGATCCTAAGGCTAATATTGTTGTCAGTCCTAGTGATCATATTGTTACAGATACTGCTGAGTTTTCACGTGTTGTGAGGTCTTGCATGAAATATACTGGTGAAACAGATTCCATTGTTACTCTAGGTATGAAACCTAATAGACCAGAGACAGGATATGGTTATATTCAAGCTGATCTGTCAGTATATTCTTCTCGCAACAAGGAGATATTCCGTGTTGATTCTTTCCGTGAAAAACCAGATTTGAATACTGCCGAACAGTATATTCGCAAGAATAATTATTTTTGGAATGCAGGCATTTTCATTTGGAGTGTCAATACTATTGTCAATGCTTTTAGAGTTTATCAGCCTTCTATGGCAAAGTTGTTTGAAAGTATGCTTAGTATTTATGGAACTCCGCAAGAACAGGAAATGATAGACAAATGTTATTGTGAATGCGATAATATTTCTGTAGATTACGCCATAATGGAAAAAGCTGAAGAAATTTTTGTTTGTCCGGCTAATTTCGGATGGAGTGATCTCGGTACATGGGGAAGTCTGCTTATGCAAAACTGTAAGGACCTTTATGGAAACAGTGTTATTGGTGATAACGTATCTTTGTTTGATACTCATAACACTATCGTACGTGCACTGAAAGAGAAAAAGGTAGTAATTCAGGGATTAGATGGATATATTGTAGCTGAAAATGATGATAAGTTGTTGATTTGCAAACTTAGTGAGGAACAACGTATCAAGCAGTTTGCAGAAGATGAAGAATGATAAACAATTAAACTTTATTTATAAATAAGGTATATTAAGAATATAAATAATTCATGGAAAAGAAAATTGCTTTAATTACCGGTATTACGGGGCAGGATGGTTCTTATCTTGCAGAATTCTTGCTTGATAAGGGTTATGATGTACATGGTACAATCCGTCGTTCATCAGTAGATTATCGTGAACGCATCGCCCATTTGGAGGGGAAACCAAATTTCCATCTTCATTATGCCGACCTTGGTGATTCAATGAGTATATTAGGCGTTATTGGAAAAGTTCGCCCAACAGAAATATATAATCTTGCCGCACAGAGCCATGTTCAGGTAAGTTTCGACTCTCCTGAGTTCACTGCTGATGTTGACGCAGTTGGTGTATTGCGTGTCTTGGAGGCTGTTCGCCAATTGGGCATGACTGATACATGTAGAATTTACCAGGCATCAACGTCTGAGTTGTATGGAAAGGTTGAGGAAGTTCCACAGAATGAGAATACCCCCTTTCATCCATATAGTCCTTATGCTGTAGCCAAGCAATATGGCTTCTGGATAGTAAGAGAATACCGTGAGGCATACAATATGTTTTGCTCTTCGGGTATTTTGTTTAACCATGAGAGTGAGCGCAGAGGAGAGACTTTCGTAACAAGAAAGATTACACTTGCTGTAGCTCGCATTAAGCAAGGTAAGCAAGAAAAACTATTCCTTGGTAACTTGGGCTCACTTCGTGACTGGGGATACGCAAAGGATTATGTAGAATGTATGTGGCTGATTCTTCAGCACAACAAGCCTGAGGACTTCGTAATTGCTACTGGTGTTCAGCATAGTGTGCGTGAATTCTGCTATCATGCCTTTAAGCGTGTTGGTATAGAACTTGAATTCAAAGGCGAAGGAATGGATGAGAAGGGAATTGATAAGGCTACCGGAAAAGTAGTTATTGAAGTTAGCCCAGATTTCTATCGTCCAACTGATGTTGTCAATCTTTGGGGTGACCCAACAAAGGCTAAGGCTGAACTTGGTTGGAATCCAAATAGGACAAGTTTTGAGGAACTTGTAAATATCATGGTAGACAGTGATATGGCAAAGATTGCTTCTGATGGTGCGGCTGAACGTGTGAGAACTAATTTGGCAGAATATCTTGAGAAGGGTATTGTGAAATAATAATTATGTTAGATAAGAATAGTAAGATATATGTTGCTGGTCATCATGGACTTGTAGGATCGGCAATTTGGAATAACCTTAAATCAAGAGGTTATAATAATCTGATTGGTCGCGGTCATCATGAACTCGACTTGACTGATCAGTATGCTGTAAAGAAATTTTTTGATGAAGAGCGTCCTGATGCTGTAGTTCTTGCAGCTGCATTTGTTGGTGGTATCATCGCCAACTCTCTTTATCGTGCCGATTTCATTATGCAGAATATGAAGATTCAGTGTAATGTAATCAGTAATGCATATTCACATGGAGTGAAGAAACTGTTGTTTTTGGGTAGTACTTGTATTTATCCTAAAAATGCTCCGCAGCCAATGAAGGAAGAGGCTTTGCTTACTTCTCCGTTGGAATATACTAATGAAGAGTATGCGATAGCAAAGATTGCCGGACTGAAAATGTGTGAGAGTTATAATTTGCAGTATGGTACAAACTATATTGCTGTTATGCCTACAAACCTATATGGTCCTAATGATAATTTCCATTTGGAGAATAGTCATGTCATGCCGGCTATGATGCGCAAAATTTACTTAGCTAAGCTTATCCATGACAATGATTGGGATGAGATTCGTGTGGATATGGACAAGCGTCCTATAAATCCTACCAATAAGTTGTGCGCAATAATCGGTGAGGGTAATGTTGACGGAAAGAATGAGAAGGAACGCATTCTTAAGGCTCTTGCTTTCTATGGAATAGAAGACAATAAGGTTACTCTTTGGGGTGACGGAAGTCCGCTTCGTGAATTCTTATGGAGTGAGGATATGGCTGATGCCAGTGTTCACGTATTACTAAATGTTGATTTCAAAGATATCATAGGTATTGAGAAGTATTCAAGCGTTTTCTATGGTGCAAAGATCAATGGTGCTGTTGATAGAAACAATAGTGAAGGTCGTGGTGGAGCGTTGCCTAAGTTAGGCGAGATTCGCAACTGTCATATCAATGTTGGTACAGGTAAGGAGCTTACAATTATGGAACTTGCAAACCTAGTTGTAAGGACTGTAGGTTTTGAAGGTGACGTAATCTGGGATGATAGCAAACCAAATGGTACTCCTCGTAAGTTGATAGATGTTGATAAACTTCATCGTCTCGGTTGGACTCATAAAGTTGAGATTAATGATGGTGTAGAACGTCTTTATGAATGGTATAGAGATTCATTGAAGAAGTAATCAATTAAAAACATATTAATGTTCGTTTTTACGTTCATTATTTATAAAAGAGGTGGGTAACTGCCTCTTTTTTTTGTTCCTATTTATTAATATCTTCTTTTTCATTTCCAAACATTTAATTCCGTTATGTTGAGGTTAACTGAAAAAAATGTCATCTCCACCAGAAAAAGTTTTTTTGATGCCACTAATGTCACTTTGTCACAACCCCTTTGTTTATAAGGGATGAGCGAGTGACATTATCGGAGTAAAAGTGACATTAAACTCCAAATCATACCTGATTTTTGCGTTTTATTCGCAAGTATGATATTTAAATAATTTATCAAAATTCATCACGCGATCCTCTCCAATGTAGTTCATTCCATCAGTCAAACTATGAAACCAATTGAGTAATGAGTATCAAAAATATTTTTTTATTTTGATTTTTTGATGCCGTTTCCTACATGTTTTTGTGAAACGTATTGTTATACAATATGTTAGCTAATGTAGGAGAGTCCGTTGTTATACATTTTAGGGAGTGATTAGGCCCTAATCACTCGGTAATCCTACATGCTTTGCAGAGTGATAAGGGCCTTATTACTCAAAGTCGCAATGAAAAAGGTGATTTTATATTTGTTGTACTTCATGCATTTTTACTATGACCGGAATCGGTATAATGGTCCAACCTAAAAAGCGACTTTCGTATAGCTATTTGAGCAAAATCCACCGTTTTAAGTACAAATACGTGCTTATAATGTAGGAAGCATGTAGGAAAGATGTAGGATAAGGCACTAATATACATAAGGTAAACTACTGATTAGTAAATATTTAAGTCAAAAATGTAGGTAATGTAGGTTTGTTCTATGTTTTTTTTGGATTCTTCTTTTATTTAGGGGGCGTGTTCTCTGTAAATGGTCTTTGACTTAGTAATTTTTATGTCTGATCTGTTAAACATAATTTGTCGGATGAACCATAAATAATATGGATCAGATGTTCAAATTATCTTATCTGTAGTTACAAAATAGCATTAGTAACATTAAAAAAAACTTTATAACGTTTTGAAGTCAGATGACAACGTTATAAAGTTTTATGCTTATTGTGTAAATGTAAATTCTAAATGATGAGCTTTATTTAGCTTCGTTCATGACACCTTCTATATAAAGACGTGTCATCTCAGTCTTACCGTTTGTGCGTATTGTAATGCTTTTTTTGAATTTGCCTGGGAACTTGCCAGCACCATTATATGTAACCTTAATTTCACCTTTTTGTCCTGGCATTATAGGTGCCTTTGGATAAGAAGGAACCGTGCATCCACAACTTGCAACAGCCTGATTGATAACAAGAGGACCATCACCTACATTTGTAAATACGAATGTTGTTTTCTGAACAGGATCTTTTTCAGAAAAAGTCCCAAGATCAACAGTCACTTTGTCAAATCTAATGTCTGCTTGCTTTTGTGCCGAAGCCATTGTGAAAAATGCCATCAGCATCATTGCTATTGTAATAATCTTTTTCATTGTCTCTAATTTTTGTAAATGATATTAATATTATCGCAAAAGTAATAAAGATTTTGAATACTCATATGATAAAATCAGTTTTTTATAAAATATTAAACGTTTAATAAATAATGATATTTTGATTTTATATATTGTGTATCGTTAAATAATAAAAATAAATCCCTTCATCAATTAAGAGAAGGGATTTAATTATGTATTCTTTAATTACTATTATTAGTAACTTCTTGCTATAATTACACGACATTTAGCAGGCTTGCCTGATACCATGTCAATGCCTTCTGTTTGCTCGTAAGCAAATGGAACACATCTTATTGTAGCCTGAGTGTCTTCTTTAATCTTTGCTTCTGTTTCTTCAGTTCCATCCCAGTGACATAGATAGAACCCACCATCTTTAACACGTTCCTTGAATTCATCATAGTTGTCACATTCGTAAACGTGAGCATCACGATATTTTCTTGCTTTCTCAAACATGTTGTTCTGAATATCATCAAGTAGGTCTTTAACTCGCTCAACAATTCCGTCAAAGCTAACGTTCTCTTTTTCCAAAGTGTCTCGTCGCATGATTTCGATCGTGTTGTTTTCTAAATCACGTCCACCCATTACAAGACGTACTGGGATTCCTTTAAGTTCATAGTCAGCAAACTTGAAACCTGGTCTCTTGTTGTCAGAATCATCATATTTAACGCTTATTCCAAGTTCCTCTAGTTTGTCTATTACAGGCTGCAATTTAGCTGAAATGGCATTATGCTGTTCGTCACCCTTGAAAATAGGTACCATTACTACCTCAATAGGAGCTAGCTTTGGAGGAAGAACAAGTCCATTATCATCGCTATGAACCATTATGAGTGCACCCATAAGGCGTGTGCTTACTCCCCATGATGTTGCCCATACATATTCAGGCTTGTTTTCTTTGTTTAGGAATGTAACGTCAAAACTCTTAGCGAAGTTTTGTCCAAGGAAGTGACTTGTTCCGCTCTGCAGAGCCTTTCCGTCCTGCATCATAGCCTCAATAGTGTAAGTATCAAGCGCACCAGCAAAACGTTCAGTTTCGCTCTTTACGCCTTGTAATACAGGAACGGCCATCCAATTTTCAGCAAAGTCTGCATATACCTTGAGCATTTTCTGTGCTTCTGCTTCTGCTTCTTCGCGAGTTGCATGTGCAGTATGACCTTCTTGCCAAAGGAATTCTGATGTGCGAAGGAAAGGACGTGTGCGCATTTCCCAACGCATAACGTTACACCACTGGTTACACATTAGAGGAAGATCTCTCCAAGAATGTATCCATCCTCTATATGTATTCCATATAATAGTTTCAGAAGTTGGGCGTATTATCAGTTCTTCGTCAAGTTTTGCAGCAGGATCAACAACAACAGTTTTTCCATCTTCACTTGATTTCAGCCTGTAATGAGTAACGACAGCACATTCCTTGGCAAATCCTTTTACGTGTTCAGCTTCTTTACTAAGGAAACTCTTTGGAATTAGGAGAGGAAAGTATGCATTTTGCGCACCTGTTTTCTTGAATTCTTTGTCAAGTTGCTCCTTCATTTTTTCCCAAATAGCGAAACCGTATGGTTTTATTACCATACAACCACGGACAGGTGCCTGTTCGGCTAGGTCTGCCTTTGATACCAAATCGTTGTACCACTGACTATAGTTGTCAGCTCGCTTGGTAAGTTCTTTAAGTTCTTTTGCCATTATATTAAGTTCTTATATTTTAATTTGTTTGCAAAATTACAAAAAAATGTTGGTAACCATCGTGTACAAATTAAAAAAAACATTATTTATTTTATTCTTACTTATAAACTTGTGGTGTATATTCGATGATAGAAGCTATGCTCAGTAAAATAAAATTTAAGCATGTTTTATTTTGATTTTTCACTCATTTACTTTATCTTTGCAGTCAGATACGTGTAACATAAATTATTAGTGATTATGAAAAAAATAAAGATCGCCACATTAGGACTTTGTTTCCTAACAGTTTTTAGTTGCGCAACAAAGCAAGGTACAGGAGCTCTTATCGGCACAGGTGGTGGTGCTGTTCTTGGCGCAATCATAGGTAGAATAGCTGGTAACACAGCTGTCGGTGCTGCTATTGGTGGTGCTGTCGGTGCAGGAACTGGTGCCATTATAGGACATCATATGGATAAAGTTGCTGCAGAGGCTGCAAAGGTTAATAATGCTAAGGTTGAAGAGATTACAGATGCTAATGGTCTAAAGGCCGTTAAAGTAACATTTGACAGCGGTATTCTGTTTGCTACAAACAAAGCTATTTTGAATTCAGGTTCAAAGAATGACCTTTCTAAATTCTCTTCAGTATTAAAGAATAATTCTGATTGCCACGTAGATATCTATGGTCATACTGATAACACAGGTAATGATGGTATCAATATCCCATTGAGCAATAGTCGTGCACAGAGTGTTGTAGATTATCTTAAGAGTTGTGGCGTTTCGCCTTATCAGTTCCAAAAGGTAGAAGGTAAGGGAAGTTCTTCTCCTGTTGCTGACAACGCAACTGTTACTGGACGTCAGCAGAACCGTAGAGTAGAAGTTTATTTGTATGCTAGTCCAGCTATGGTTAATGCAGCAAACAACGGAACTCTTTCAGAATAAAATAAGTTAAACAAATTTTAATATTGGGGCGCATACTGTTTTGGTGTGCCCCTATTTTTTTTCGTAAATGAAAACTAAAGTCTGGAAAATTGTTAGATGGGGAGTATCCTTGTTTTTTGCATCAACTATCTTTGCGGTAGTTGTACTTCGTTTTATTCCCGTTTATTTCACGCCGTTAATGTTTATCAGATGTTTTCAGCAAGTAGCTGAAGGGGAAAGTATGACGCTTCATCATCATTGGGTTCCTATTGATGAGATATCAGAACATCTCCCTGTTGCTGTAATGGCAAGTGAAGATCAACGATTCTTACTGCATCATGGTTTTGATTATGATGCTATTGAAAAGGCTGCTAAAAGAAATATTCAGGGAGGTAAGCACAAACTTGGAGCAAGTACAATTAGTCAGCAAACTGCTAAAAATGCGTTTCTGTGGCCAGGACGTTCATGGGTGCGCAAGGGATTTGAAGTTTATTTCACAGCTCTTACTGAATTGTTGTGGAGCAAGCAGCGTATAATGGAAGTGTATCTTAATTCTATTGAGATGGGCGATGGTATATATGGTGCAGATGCTGTTGCCGAATATAATTTCGGTAAAAAGGCAGAAGATCTGAGTCGTTCTGATTGTGCGCTTATTGCAGCAACATTACCTAATCCTCGTAAGTTCAGCAGTAAGAATCCCGGACGTTACATGCGTAAACGCCAAAGACAGATATTGAGTAATATGAAATTTATTCCAAGTTTTCCTAAAGAGGGTGAGGACTATAATCCTTCAACTTCAGCCGGTGGTGTTTACTCAAGATAAAAAAGTTTCTATATTTTTATAATGCTTCTAGACGAATTAAATAGCGGACAGCGTGCCGCAGTAGAATTTTGTTCTGGTCCGCAGCTGGTAATTGCCGGTGCAGGATCAGGTAAAACACGCGTGCTGACATATAAGATAGCTTATCTGCTTGATGACTTGAACTATGTGCCATGGAATATATTGGCTTTGACCTTTACAAATAAAGCTGCTGCTGAGATGAAAATTCGTATCGGTGGACTTGTAGGGCTTGAGAGGGCTCGTAGTTTGTATATGGGAACTTTTCATAGTATCTTCTCACGTATTTTGCGTTTTGAAGCTGAAAAGATTGGATATAATTCTGCTTTTACTATCTATGATGAAGCTGACAGTCGATCGCTTATCAAGAGTATTGTAAAAGAAATGGGCTTGGATGATAAAGCTTATAAACCAGCAAGTGTTCATTCGCGTATCAGCATGGCTAAAAATCATTTAGTGATGGCAGAGCAATATGCGAATGATAGAGAAGTGCTAGAACGTGACCGAAATTCAAAACAACCGGAAATTTATAATATATATTTAGCTTATCAACAACGTTGTCGAAATGCTAACGCAATGGATTTTGATGATTTGCTTGTGATGACTTGGCGATTATTTAAGGAGCATGAGGATATAAGGAAAAAATATTCTGAGCGTTTTAAGTATGTTCTTGTAGACGAGTATCAGGATACGAACTATGTGCAGCAATGTATTGTGCAGCAACTTACGCAAGATAATAGACGTGTTTGTGTTGTGGGCGATGATGCACAGAGTATTTATGGATTTCGTGGAGCTAATATAGATAATATACTTGATTTTCAGAAGATATATCCTGAAAGTAAATTATTTAAGCTAGAGCAGAATTATCGTTCAACACAGCGAATAGTTCAGGCAGCAAATAGTCTTATAAGTCATAATCAGCGCCAGATACATAAGGATGTGTTCAGCGATAATGAGAAAGGCGAAAAATTACTTTATAAGCCTGTTTACAGTGATAAGGAAGAAGCTGCCGTTGTCTGCAGAGACATTAAACGAATTAAACGTAATGACTGTTGCGAATACAGTGATATAGCAATATTGTATCGTACAAATTCTCAAAGCAGGAGTTTTGAGGAAGAGATGCGTAAACAGGGAATACCTTATCGTATATTTGGTGGTCTGAGTTTTTATCAGCGAAAAGAGATAAAAGATATTCTGGCTTATTTTCGTGTGATTGTAAATCCAGATGATGAGGAGGCTATAAAGAGAATTATCAATTATCCTGCAAGGGGAATAGGAAACACCACAATAACAAAGATTGCATCTTGTGCACAGCAAAACGCAATTAGTTTTTGGGAAGTTATTTGCCATCCTGTTAAGTATGGACTTTCTGTGAATAACGGAGCGATAACGAAACTTTCAAACTTTGCAGAACTGATTAACGGTTTTATAGGTCGCTTGAATATAGATAATGCCTCAGATCTTGGTAATGACATTATAAAACAAAGTGGGATGAGTGCCGATATATTCGGTTCTAATGACCCTGAAAGTCTTTCTCGTCAGGAAAACTTATCTGAATTTGCCAATGGACTTAAAGATTTCGTAGATATACGAATGGAAGAAGGTGATGTGGAACATCTTGGACTGCTTGATTTTATACAGGAGGTTGCTCTTCTTACAGATTTGGATAGTGATGACGGTGAAGGTAGCCGTGTTAGTTTGATGACAATTCATGCCGCAAAAGGACTTGAATTCCCGACTGTATTTATCGTTGGAATGGAAGAAAATATTTTTCCAAGTCAGATGAGTCTCAGTAGTATGAGGGAACTTGAAGAGGAACGCAGATTGTTTTACGTGGCAATAACTCGCGCAGAAAAGCATTGTATTCTTACAAGTGCTAAAAATAGGTGGAGATATGGTAAGATGGAATTTGACACTCCTAGCAGATTTTTGAAAGATATTGATCCAAAATACATTGATGTTGAAGATGAAAGTTTAGATTTCGGTGGAACTAAGATATTTGAACGTCCAAGACAGACTCATCAGATAGATACTTTCAAAAGTATATCAAATAAACCACAAAATACAGAAGATAATTTTCAGCGCTCGACTCTACATCCTTTGAAAAAACAAATAGAGCCTAGTGCTAAACCTATGGAATTGCCTAAAGGTCTGCATTTAGGTAGTGTTATCGAGCATCAGAGATTTGGTGTCGGGACAGTTGATAAATTGGAAGGAGAGGGAGAAAATCTTAAAGCCACAGTAAGTTTCAAAAATACTGGAACTAAAATGCTTCTTCTTAAATTCGCCCGTTTCACAATATTGAGTTAAAAGAATGAAAAGCTAACTGCCTTTCATTCTTTTGCTTTCGCTTTACTTTCCCTGTATTGAGTGGGAGTCTTTCCTTTTTTCTGTTTAAATAAACGAGTGAAATATACAGGATCATTGAATCCTGTGCGATAAGCAACTTCGGCAATAGTACATGAGTCATTTTCTATATACATGCATGCTTTCTTCAACCTGAATTCACTCACAAACTCTTTCGGAGACATGCCTGTCAGTGTCTTTAATTGAGTATAAAAAGCTGTGCGAGACATATTTGTCTTGTGTACCATATCCTCAATCTTTATGTTGGCATCTGCATAGTGCAATTCAAGCCAGTCTTGTAAACTCTTTACAAAATTAAAATCTTCATTATTCAGAAATGCTATTTCTTCGGGGCCAACTTTTAGAACCCTCATATTATTTCTTGTATTATCGTTTATATTCTTTCTCCATAATATGACACCGAATATGCCTCCGATAAATAAAATAATATAAACCCATAATGCGGATGTTGACATAAAAGCATAAGGAGGAACAATAATCTTTATTTTTCGTTCGTCATATTTATTAGGGTTTTCAAGTAGAAAAGCCTTTACTCTAAAAGTATACTCACCAGCAGGTACATCACTATAACTTACGGTCCTTGTATCGTTGGCATTCATCCATTTATCATCATATTTCTCAAGCATATACATATAGTGTACACGATGTTGCAACTGATAATTGAGAGATGCAAATTTTATAGCGAATACACTTGACCGTGATGGTAATTCAACTTCGGCACTATCAGGTATGTAATAATCATAAGTCTTGTTGCTGCGTGGAGTCATCAATTTATCATTAACGTAAAAGTCTGTAATTGCAAGTTTAAAGTCAGAACCACTTGTCGTGGTTAGTAACTTCTTGTTAACAATATAGTATCCATTTAAAGTACCAAACAACATTCTGTTATCTGGCAATGTGTAAGCTGAACATTCAGAACATGCTATATCCCCAACACCATCTTGCATGGAGAATGTTGTAAACAATTGCTTTTGTGGATCGTACGAACATATTATTTGGTCACAAGAAAACCATACGTGTCCTTCTTTAGTGAATGTTATCCCACGTAATTCTTCACTAGGCAAGCCGTTTGACAGTCCAAAGTTCTGAAATCGCCATCTAGATTCATTATCTTTACCGATTGATTTTATTAGTCCTCCACCGTTTGTGGCTATCCACATGTCTCCATTTGGTGATTTTTTTATCTCAACTATATCATTGTTAGCCATTTGCTCATCAATGTTTTTTGTTTGTTTCAGCGTATAAGCTTCAACGGCTTTTTTGTGATTATTGAATTTAAGAAGTATTATTCCATCTGAAGTTCCAGCCCAGACAGCACTTTCATTATCTATTTCAATAGTTCTTACTTTTATAAACTGATCTTTGCCGTAGCCTTTTATATACTTTGGAGTAATGAGCTTGTAATGGCCATTACCTTTGTTTATAAGTACATTTACACCTCCGTTGTATGTTGCAATCCATATGTTGCCATACTTGTCTTCTTTAGTGTTGTATATATTTTGCGAAGTGAATGGGTAATCTACTTTTATAGGAGAATTTTGTCCATATTTAAGTATGTATAATCCATTTCCTTTTGTACTTATCCATATATTTCCGAGATGGTCTTCCATCATGCCGTATATTCTGCCTTTTATCTTGAACAAAGGTGTTTTGCTAGTAAGATTTAAATCTTTACCTCGTAGTTTATATACTTCTCCAGCTTTGTTTGATATAAGAATACAGTTGGCTTTTTTGTTATAAATGATAGCCCTTATTTCATTAATGCCATATTCATTACTTTCTGGTATTGGGACAATGAGTTTAATTTTGTTGTGTACTATAGATAGTTTTTCTAGTCCGCGTCTTATGGTCGACATCCATACCACTCCTTCATTAAGTGCCATATATGTTGTTACGGTATTGCTTAGATTCCAAGTGTCTTTTGGGCTGTTATAGAAATAATTCATTTGTCCTGTTACCCTGTCGTATACTCCAAAGCCGCCATGATTCATCCTTGCCCATAAGACGTCGCCTGTTTCAAAAATAGTGCATCCGTTTATGTCATTCTCGGGTATGCTTACTTTCTGTATAAACGATTTTACTTCTTTCGTTTTAGTGTTAAGCATAGATATTCCTTGTTTTTTTGTGGTAAACCAGACTAGTCCTTTAGAGTCAACATGCAAAGCTGTAATAGGAGAGTGGTCTGCATTCTTAATGTCCAGATATCTACTTGTGCATCTTTTTGTATCACGTATTATTATTTTTCCGCTTTGGGTACCTAGATATAAATCAGAGCCAACAAAGCCCATGGTATTGTAATGTTCGCCAGGAACCATTAATTTACCAATTGTTCTGCCTGTACTTTTGTCAACCATAATCAGACCTTTCTGTGTTCCGAGCCATAAGTTGCCGTAAGCATCGCATGTCATATTATAAATATGTCTTCTGTCATCAAAAATCTTTTTGATAGAATGTACATTTCTATTGACATAGAGTTGGTAAATTCCTTTCTTGGGTATTATAATATATACATTACCGTCTGGAGATATTGTTAAAGCATTGCTGATTTTATATTTATTCTCTGTAAGTGTATCGTATATTTTCATGTTGTCGCAATCTTCAATACCATCAAAAGCATTAGTTATGCAATCTGTGTGACGATTGAGTACAAACACTCTATTGTCATACATTATCATCCATATATTTCCTTGTAGGTCTGTTTGTAAATCAAGTATTCTGTTGTGTAGATTCTTTATACCACTGGCTTTGCCTGTAGCGTAGTTTTGAAAATTATATCCGTCAAATCTGTTTAAACCATTCCATGTGGCAATCCACATAAAGCCGAACTTATCTTGTATGATATCGCTGATGGAATTACTTGTAAGGCCATCTGTTGTGGAATAGTGGTCAAGGCGTGCTTGCATTTGTTGTGCATTCATATGGCAGACAAATGTTGAAAGAAAAAGGATAAAGAAAAGTGTTTTTTTCATTGTATAATAGTTCCACATGTTAATTGTGTGCTAAATTACAAAAAAAATGACATTATCCAAACCATTCTTTTATATATATTGACATGCATGTAAATTTTTGTAGCTTTATTTATATGTAATAATGTCATTATTGCACGTGTTAACATCTTTTTATAGTAAAACGATATATTAATATTATGTAATACCATAAAAAAAGTGTAACTTTGCAAGTCAGAAAAGAATAATAAACATACATATTATGTATAGAAGTAACACATGTGGAGAGCTGAGACTCTCTGACACTGGCAAGGATGTTACTCTTGCCGGTTGGGTGCAGCGCTCAAGGAAAATGGGTGGTATGACATTTGTCGATCTACGTGATCGATATGGTATAACTCAGTTAGTTTTTAACGAGGCAGATAATAAAACTCTTTGTGATGAAGCTAATAAATTGGGCCGTGAATTTTGCATTCAAATCAAAGGTGTTGTCAGTGAACGTCAGAGTAAAAACTCTAAGATAGAAACTGGTGATATAGAGATTCTTGTTAAAGAGTTGGATGTGCTTTCACCAAGTCTAACCCCTCCTTTTACAATAGAAGATAATACAGACGGTGGTGATGATATTCGTATGAGGTATCGTTATCTTGATCTTAGACGTGCGGTTGTACGCAAGAATATGGAACTTCGCCATCGTATGACAATTCTTATACGTAATTTCCTGGACAGTCAGAATTTTATGGAGGTTGAAACTCCTATTCTTATTGGTAGCACTCCTGAGGGAGCTCGCGACTTTGTTGTTCCTAGCCGTATGAATCCAGGACAATTCTATGCTCTTCCACAAAGTCCACAGACATTGAAACAGCTTTTAATGGTAGCTGGTTTTGATCGTTATTTCCAAATAGCAAAGTGTTTCCGTGACGAGGATCTTCGTGCTGATCGTCAACCAGAGTTTACACAGATTGACTGTGAAATGAGTTTTGTTGACCAAGACGATGTTCTCAACTTGTTTGAGGAAATGGCCCGTAACTTGTTTAAGGTAATTCGTGGTGCTGAAATTCCAAAACTAGAGCAGATGACTTGGCATGAAGCTATGCGTCGCTATGGTAGTGACAAGCCTGATATCAGATTTGGAATGGAATTCGTAGAACTTAAGGATGCTTTTACAGGAAAGGGAGAATTCTCTGTTTTCAATGAAGCTAAATATATTGGTGGTATTTGTGTTCCTGGTTGTGCAGACTATAGCCGCAAACAGTTGAACGAACTTACTGATTTCGTTAAGAAACCTCAGGTTGGTGCAAAGGGACTTGTATTTATTAAATATAACTCTGATGGTAGCATAAAGAGTAGTATTGATAAATTCTATTCTACAGAGGAACTTAACGAGATTAAGACCGTAATGGGAGCCAATGATGGTGATTTGGTTCTTATATTGAGCGGTGACAATGTTAATAAAACACGTGTTCAGTTGTGCTCTCTTCGTCTGGAGATGGGTGACCTTCTTGGACTTAAAGACAAGAACGTGTTTAAATGTCTTTGGATTATCGACTTCCCTCTGTTTGAGTGGAGTGAAGAGGAACAGAGACTAATGGCTACTCATCATCCATTTACAATGCCTAATCCTGATGATATTCCTTTGTTGGATGAACATCCTGAGCAGGTGCGTGCAAAAGCTTACGACTTTGTATGCAATGGTATAGAAGTTGGTGGAGGTTCTTTAAGAATTCACGATACCAAACTACAGGAGAGAATGTTTGAGGTTCTTGGTTTTACACCTGAACGTGCTGAGGCTCAGTTTGGCTTCTTGATGAATGCATTTAAGTATGGAGCACCCCCTCATGCAGGTCTTGCTTTTGGTCTTGATAGATTCGTTAGTATCTTAGCTGGTCTTGATTCAATTCGTGATTGTATTGCTTTCCCTAAGAACAACAGCGGTCGTGATGTAATGCTTGATGCTCCTGGTGAAATAGACGCTAAGCAATTTGATGAACTTCAGATAAAGCTCGATTTGAAGTCATGAGGTTGACATAAGTCAAGAAAATCAAGTAGCCAAATGCTAAAATGTAAGTTTTATAGAAATAAACTGTGCAGATTGAAAATTATTAAGTAATTTTGTAGCATCAAATTTATAACATATATTTAATTTGGTGTGGATTTAATTATTTATTAAATTATGGCAGAAAAGAAAGCAACAACAAAAGCAGCTACAGCTAAGAAAGCAACGACTTCAAAAAAGGCAGTGGCAAAGGATGCGTTAATGTATGTAAATGCAGAGAGTGTAGGTTTTCGTGCAGGTGATGTTTATCAGACACTTGCTGCAGCTGGTAAAGCTCTAAGCATTGCTGAGATTGCAAAAGATGCACACATTAGCGTAGAAGAAGCTTATCTCGGTATTGGCTGGCTCTATAAAGAGGGTAAGGTTAAGGACGAGAATAACAACTTGATTACACTTGCATAATATTCCAAGTAGGATATTTGATAAAGGAAGGGGGCTGAGAATTTTATTTATCAGCCCCCTTCTTTTTTGTTTATTAATTACGAAATGAATTACGATCAAGAGATATTGCGCTTTTTGTTGGAAGCTGGCGATGAAGGAATCGCAGTAAAGAAATTAGCACTACATGTTCAAAATGCTTGTAACAATCTGTTTAACGTTGTCAACTTTGATGACGTTTATGTTTATGTTAGACAATACCTTATGCGTAATTCCAAGAATCCAAACTCGGTTATTGAAAGAACAGATTCCCGTGGAATCTACCGCATCAATACGAATGTAAGTGAAGGGCAGCAGTTGATGTTGCATTTTAGATGTAAAATGGAAGAAGAGCTAGAAGAAGAAAAAACTTTTGATGTAGACCAATCGTTGAGCTTGTTTTAAAATAAAGATTAATCATAATCAGATAGTTCTGATAGCTTTGATTAATATGATTTAAAAAAGGCATGAATGAAATAAAATTCATTCATGCCTTTTATATTGGATTATATTTATATTAAATATTGCGTCCGTGGCAATTCTTAAATTTCTTGCCTGAACCACATGGACATGGATCGTTAGGACGTGGCATCTTGTCTGCAACATACGGAGTGCGATTTACTTCAGCACCTTCGCGTGTGTCTCTATTGGCTGCAGCATGCTGTGCTGCACGCATTTCCTCTTCAGTAGAGTCTGCCTTTTGTTCAACGTATCTTTGTGAATGTTGCTCTGGGGCAGCCTCATGAAGTTCATTTTGTACAACTGGCAACTGGCAACGCATCAATACGTTAGAGATGCGGTTGTTCATATCGTCAATCATATTATCCCAAAGTTTCACACTTTCGAGTTTGAAAATCAACAATGGGTCTTTCTGTTCGTATGAAGCATTCTGAACACTATGGCGAAGTTCGTCAAGTTGTCTCAGATTTTCTTTCCAGTTGTCGTCAATAATTCTAAGCATTACTGTCTTCTCAAATTCCTTAACGACGCTTGCACCTTCTGTCTTATAAGCATTCTTTAGGTTGCAAGGTATCTGATACATATTTCTTCCGTCAGTGATAGGAATGAGTATGCGCTCAAACATTGTACCTTGAGTTTCCTCAACCTGCTTTATAACAGGGTAGGCATCAGCCTGAATTCTTTCAGTATGGCGCTTGAACGCAGCCATAGCATCTTGGAATGCACGCTCTTCAAGAGTATCTCTTGTGCTGTTTTCAAATTCATCTTGATCGAAAGGTATTTCCATTGCAAGAACCTTCATGAATTCTTCTTTGGTTCCTTCGTAATCGTTTTTATCAATAATGCCTACAACACGGTCCCAGATAACATTAGTAATATCCATTCCGATACGTTCACCCATTAGGGCATGGCGACGTTTCTCGTAGATGACAGTACGTTGCTTGTTCATAACATCATCATATTCAAGAAGATGCTTACGAATACCAAAGTTGTTTTCCTCAACCTTCTTCTGGGCGCGTTCTATACTCTTTGAAATCATTGGACTTTCAATACGCTCTCCGTCTTCAAATCCAAGTCTGTCCATTACCTTAGCGATTCTTTCTGATGCGAAAAGACGCATAAGTTTATCTTCAAGACTTACGTAGAATACAGAAGAACCTGGGTCTCCCTGACGACCAGCACGACCACGCAACTGACGGTCAACACGACGGCTTTCATGACGTTCTGTACCGATAATTGCAAGACCACCGGCAGCCTTAACTTCTTCTGTAAGTTTAATATCGGTACCACGACCTGCCATGTTGGTAGCAATGGTTACCGCACCTAGTCCATTTTCAGAGCGACCAGCCTCAGTAATAATTTGAGCTTCCTTTTGGTGGAGTTTTGCATTAAGTACGTTGTGAGGAATCTTACGCATGTTAAGCATCTTACTCAACAATTCACTGATTTCAACTGATGTTGTACCTACAAGAACAGGACGACCTGCATTTCTCATTTCATCAATTTCATCAATAACGGCTGAATATTTCTCACGTGCAGTCTTGTAGACTCTGTCTTGAAGGTCATGACGTGAGATAGCACGGTTAGTAGGAATCTCTACAACATCAAGTTTGTAAATATCCCAAAGCTCACCAGCTTCAGTACTTGCTGTACCAGTCATACCAGAAAGTTTGTGGTACATGCGGAAGTAGTTCTGCAAGGTAATAGTTGCGAATGTTTGTGTGGCTGCTTCTACCTTAACGTGCTCCTTAGCCTCAATAGCCTGATGAAGTCCGTCACTCCAGCGGCGACCGTCCATAATACGACCAGTCTGCTCATCAACAATCTTAACCTCACCGTCCATAACGACGTATTCATCGTCTTTATTGAACATCGTGTAACCCTTAAGGAGTTGCTGAAGAGTGTGAACACGTTCACTCTGTACACCATAGTGTGCCATGAGTTCATCTTTTTGGTCAACACGTTCCTGATCAGATAAAGAATGCTCATTTTCAAGTGCTGAAAGCTGTGAAGTAATATCAGGTAATACGAATAGATATTCGTTACCAGTCTGCTTTGCAAGCCATTCTGTACCCTTGTCTGTAAGGTCTGCACTATTAAGCTTTTCATCAACAACGAAAAACAAAGGTGCAATAGCCTTTGGCATTTCACGGTTGTTATTTGCCATGTATATTTCTTCGGTTCTTAGCATTCCAGCCTTGATACCATCTTCTGAAAGATACTTGATAAGTGGCTTGTTCTTAGGAAGAGCTTTGTAAGATCTATAAAGGGCAAGGAAACCTTCTTCAAGAAGTTTCTTGTCGTTTTTATTCTGTCCTTCGGTTACCTTTTGTTTTGCTTCTGCAAGAAGCTCAGTTGCTTGTTTGCGTTGTACTTCATAAAGTTTCTCTACAAGTGGCTGATACTCTTCAAACATCTGGTCGTCACCCTTTGGAATAGGACCTGATATAATAAGAGGTGTACGAGCGTCATCAATAAGCACGGAGTCAACCTCATCTACGATAGCGTAGTTATGCTTGCGCTGTACAAGGTCACTTGGATTTAGTGCCATGTTGTCGCGAAGGTAGTCGAAACCGAATTCATTGTTTGTTCCGAATGTGATGTCTGCTTGATAAGCTTTGCGACGAGCTTCAGAATTAGGCTGGTGTTTGTCGATACAGTCAACAGAAAGACCGTTGAACATGTAGAGAGGCCCCATCCATTCAGAGTCACGTTTTGCAAGATAATCATTTACAGTGACCATGTGTACACCGTTACCTGTAAGTGCATTCAGGAATACTGGTAAGGTAGCAACAAGAGTCTTACCTTCACCAGTTGCCATTTCTGCAATCTTACCTTGATGAAGTGCAATACCGCCAAACAACTGTACATCATAGTGTACCATGTTCCATTTGGTTTTAGCGCCGCCGGCAGTCCATTCATTGTGGTATATAGCCTTGTCTCCCTCAATTGTAACGAAATCATTAGCTGGATTTGATGCAAGTTCGCGGTCGAAATCTGTAGCTGTGACAATAGTATCGTCATTTTCTGAGAATCGGCGTGCTGTATCCTTGATGATGTTGAAAGCTGTAGGCATAACATCCATCAAAGCCTTCTCGTATATTTCAAGAACTTCGTTTTCCAACTTGTCTATCTGGTTGAAGATATCTTCGCGTTGGTCAATAGGAGTTTCCTCTATCTTGTCCTTTAGTTCGGTAATCGTTTTTACCTGCTCTTCTGCAGAATTCTGTACGTAGTGCTGTAGTTCTTTAGTTTTAGCACGCAATTCGTCGTTTGTCAGTTTCTGTATTTCAGGATAACCCTCTTTCACCTTCTCAACTAGAGGTTGAATGAGCTTCATATCACGAACAGATTTATCGCCAAACAATGACTTTAAAAATTTGTTGAAATTCATATTCTATTTTGTTTTGTTATTTTTATGATGTATATTCTGTGCAAAATTACTAAATTTAATTAGTAATATGCACTTTGTTAATGAAAACTTTGGATACTATCCAATATCCTTTATTCTACAATATGTTAGAATAAAGGAATGTTTTCACAAGCGTTTGGCGCTCTGATGCGAATGCTTTTTGCAATGGTAGGCGCAATCCTATCTACCGTTACGGGTGTGGTAATGCGCTCGGCTTTTATACCCATTCCATATATAATGATAGGGAAGGGAATAACAGCTGTACGACTAGTATATGTTTCTTGTGTATTTTCGTTTAAGAGTTTCCAACCTGGTGTGATATCAATAACAATGTCTCCACTTATGTTTGGACTGAACGCATTGCGTATTTTTTTTATGTCATTGTTTCCTCCAGCAAGCAGTTGCTCGCTAGTGTATACATTTGATACCCCGGCACTTTGGGTAAGTATTTCCTTGCATCGGTTTTCAACATCATGAAGACTCAGACGTTTCTGCTCTATTAGTTTATGATTAAGAAATATCTGATTACCGAATACGGCTTCAACGTAGTTTCCCTGTCCATAAATAGCGCTTATATAAATATTCAGCAGGTTGGCGCTTCTGTTTATATAGAATGTTCCTGTAGGAATCCTGTATAAAGCATAATTATTGCTTTCATCTGTTTCAGCGCCAGTACTTGTGATTACAAATATAACATGTTCCTTACCTATGGTCTTCTCTATAGATTTTACAAGATTACCAAGTGTGTTGTCTAGTTTTGTGTAAACACTTTGCATCCTATTTTGCCAATTACCAACTGCGTCGTCAGAAGATGTTGCCGATAAGGTTATTGACAGCATATCGGTGATATTGTCAGTTCCCATTGATGTCTTGTTGACAATCTCTCCGGCTTTTACTGCAATGTCATCATTATTTATGTCGTGTGAGAATATTCCGTTGTTCAGCCATCTTGGTGATGCACCATAATATGGACTGGTCTGCCATTTTCTTCTTGTACTGTCAAACCATATTGCATTGTCAGCAGCATGACCTGCTGACAGTATGGCAGAACTTTTGTCTGCCGCAATACTATAGACTATACTTGAACCTGCTGATGAAATCTTCATTTCATCACTTACTGTAGATGTCTTTAGATTTGCGGGTGAATCCCCGTATCGATTATCATCAACACAATATATCTGTCTTAGTGTATTCCTGTCAAGCCACTGTGGTGAAACTATTCCGTGGTAATATGGAATTGATCCAGTTGATATTGTTGCTATTGCGGCTGGCTGTGTAACGGGCTTGAATGGATATGATGCAGTTTCGTAAACTTTGCCTTCTTGCATAAGTTTGCGAAAGCCATCTTGATTGTATAGTGGTGAGAAAGCCTCTACATAGTCAGAGCGCAGCTGGTCAATAGTTATATTGACCACAAGGCGTGGTGCAAGCTGGAATGCCTGCATTTCTGCTGATGTGAGTGCTGCTATTAGTATGGCTAGATATCTGTTCACTATAGTTGTTTCTTGTTTTTTAATAATTGTGATAATAAATCACGTTGGGATACAATGAGCAAAATAAATGCCAAATATTCCAAACCGTCAGCATAGCTCTGTATAATCCCTCCTAAAAAGAATAATATTAAACATGTAAGTATTGTCAAATTATACTTTTTATTGCGTGCCAATGCAGGAACAAGCATTCCTAAGTTGAGAGGATTTAGAAGTAATATCTGTAAATTAAGACTCACCGTAGGGTGCTGACTGAATATCATTGCTGTTATTATAACTCCGCATAGTCCGGTGATAAGCCATACACACCACATTACTATTTTATAAGGAAGTGGATATTTTGTCTTTTTCCAGCTTGCCAATAGTATAATCACGATGATAGCACCGATAAGGGAATATGGATTGAATATGTTTGAGTCAACAGCGTTATTGTTAGCAGAAGATTTGTTCTTGCTAATTAGATAATGCTCTTGGCTGATGAACTTATAAACCTTTCCGTCTGCATATTTTATTTTTGCAGTTTTCCAGTCTTCGCTTAGATTATCAGGAAGAAATTGCTGCTCCTTTCCATCAATACTTCTATCTGCATTAACTCCAAGTAGCAAATCGTTTCCCCAACGTGCCCAACTGTGGTCCCCGTTCCATTTGTGGATTTCTTTTCGATATGAACTGCTAATCTTTTGATTATCTTTTGTTTCTACGTTTTCGCTAATATTTTTGATTAAAATATCACGAGCTCTTGTTGTACAGTTGTCATAGAAATAGTTGTATCTGTAAGTTCTGTTTTCTGGCAAGTAATTCTTTTCTATTGCCATTGCAATTTTCATTTTGTCCTGCAATGGAATATTTAGTACTTGTTCTTTTACCCATCTACCTTCACTATCATATTCTTCCATGAAAGCGTCAAAAGGCATAATGCCCATTTCGTAATCTGTAAGTCCGAATACGAAACGAAGTATGAAAAATCTTTGACTAAAAGAAAACATGCCATAGTTAACAACTAAATCCTGATTATTCTTTAAGTCATGAAACCTTATAGCTGTGTGTCCGTAGAGAGAATAAATTTCCTCACCAGGTCCGCAAGTCAATAGACTTATTTGTATAGAGTCATTTTTGCTGTTATGATAATGTTGCTGTGCCTTAACATTACTTGTTAAAGACAGTAAAAAAACAACCAATGAGCTTATAAAAATATATTTAAAACGTTTCACGATGCAAAAATAACTTATATTTCTGACTTAACGTGCATTTATTTCTATTTTTTTTGATAATTTTGCAAGCGATTATTTAGAAAAATATGAAAAAACTAATATTGTGCGCTGCTTTGATGGCAATATTCTCATCAACAGCTTTAGCCCAAAGTGGCACGAATTCACCATATAGCCAGTATGGTCTTGGTGTGTTATCTGATAATGGAACCGGGTTTAGCCGAAGTATGAACGGGCTGGGCTTAGGTTTTCATGATCATAATCAGATAAATACTCTTAACCCAGCTTCATATGCGTCGTTAGATTCCTTGTCTTTCATTTTTGATGCGGGTTTCTCAGGACAGGTTACGAATTTCCAAGAAAATGGAGTTAAGAAAAATGCCAATAACGCAGATTTCGACTATGTTGTTGCTGGATTCCATCTTGCAAAGCATTTGGGTGTGAGCTTCGGTGTTCTACCTTATACCAATATTGGTTATAATTATTCTTCTACTGGTAAACTTAATGCATCTTCTAGTCCTACAACGTATACAAATACATATAATGGAACTGGTGGTGTTCATCAGATATATATTGGAGCAGGCTGGGAACCAATTAAGGGCTTGTCTTTTGGTTTTAATATCGGTTATTTGTGGGGAAACTACGAGCGTTCTATTATTAATTCATATAGTAATGCTTATATTAATACTCTATCTAAATATTATACAGCCACTGTCAACAACTATAAACTTGACTTGGGCTTGCAATACACGGCAAAGATAAACAGTAATGATAATCTTACTTTAGGTCTAGTTTATGGATATGGTCATAAGTTGAGTTCTAATCCAAAATGCCAGATGATTTCTACAAATTCGAGTACTGGTGTGTCGGATACTACGGCAATATCAATTTCGAACGGACTTTCAATACCTTCTACATATGGAGCAGGCTTAATGTACAATCACTCTAATAAACTTAAGTTGGGTGTAGATTATTCTCTTATGAAATATTCAGGTATGGGATATCCTATGTCTACACTTACAACTGACGGTAAACAAAACTATGAACTAGTTAATGGCGTTTACAAAAATCGTCAAAAACTTACTGTTGGTGCAACATTCTGCCCTAACGAGAACGGACGTCATTTCATGGATCATGTAAGATATAACATCGGTGCTTCTTATGCTACACCTTATTATAAAATAAATGGACAGGATGGTCCTAAAGAATATGGAGTGAGTGCCGGTTTTGGAATTCCAATCATCAATGGATGGAATAATCGCTCTTATATTAATATCAGCGGTTCTTGGACAAAACAGGAAGCTGTGGGACTTATAAAGGAAAACACGTTTCGTATTAATATAGGATTTACCTTTAACGAGCGTTGGTTTGCTAAGTGGAAGGTTCAGTAAAATTCCGTACACACAATTGAAATCAATATCATCAATTATATTATTGTCGGCATTGCTGTTCTTCGTTTCATGCGAGGAGCAGCATGAGCATACAGCACCGGCTATTCATGCACGCGACTCTGTAGCAGTAATGACAAGTTATGGAGTCAATACCCTTATTTCAGATTCTGGAGTCGCAAAATACAGAATTGTAACAGAGGAGTGGGAGATAAATACAAATCTTCATCCGTCACGTTGGTTGTTCAAGAAAGGAGTCTTTCTGGAACAGTTTGATGAGAAATTCCATGTTCAATCATATATCCAGTGTGATACGGCTTATTATTATGATCAGATAAAACTATGGGAACTCCGTTCACGAGTTCGGATATTGACTAAAGACGGAATACGTTTTTCAAGTCAGCAACTCTTTTGGGATGAGAACAAGCACGAACTTTATTCTTACGTGTTCTCAAAACTGGTAACAAAGGAACGTACCCTGCAGGGAAATTACTTCCGCAGTGACGAGAAAATGACGAAATATATTGTTACTAATACAAAGGGTTCTTTCGAAAAAAATGATTTTAGTAATGATGGAAGTACCACACCAGGAGCAAATACTGATTCTGCTCGTCAGGCTCAGGATTCAATAATGAAGGCACAACATCCGTTTGCAACACCGCAACGTAGAAATACGTCAATACCTTTGATGCATTAAATAATGACAGAAAATGTAGACATATTACTCATATTGGGCATATTTATAACGATGCTCTTATCTGCGTTCTTCTCAGGCATGGAGATTGCCTTTATATCAGGCAATCGAATGTTGTTTGAGATGGATAAGGAGGAAAATGGTCTGTCTACTCGTATCATAGATTTATTTTATAGGCGTCCTAACGATTTTGTCAGTACTATGCTTGTAGGTAATAACATTGTGTTGGTTGTGTATGGTATAATGATAGCCAAACTATTCAATACAACGATATTTTCTGGAATGGATGCAACTTTCACTGTTACTGCTGATACAGTGTTGTCAACTCTTATAGTACTGTTTACAGGAGAGTTTCTTCCAAAGACACTCTTTAAGAGCAATCCCAATAGGTTACTGAAATTCTTTTCACCTTTAGCTTATTTGTTTTATGTCTTTCTTTGGCCGATAAGCCGTTTTACGACATCCCTATCAAAAAGCATTTTGCATGTTTTAGGAGTGAAGTTAAAAAAAGAGGAGACTGGAGATGAATTTTCAAAGGTAGACCTTGATTACCTAGTGCAGTCAAGCATAGACAATGCAAAGAATGAGGATGATGTGGAAAATGAAGTAAAGATATTTCAGAACGCATTGGAATTTTCGGATACTAAGGTCAGGGATTGTATGATTCCACGAACCGAAATTAAAGCTGTTGGATACGATAGTTCTAAAGAAGACTTGATGCAGAAATTCATTGAGAGCGGAAATAGTAAAATTATTGTATATCATGATGATATAGATCACATAGACGGTTATATTCATTCGTCAGAAATGTTTCGCAATACTACTGGTGATTGGCATACGTCAATATGCAAGATGCCTTTTGTGCCAGAAACAATGACAGCCCGCAAACTGATGAAGATTTTTCTTCACGACAAGAGAAGTCTTGGAATTGTTGTTGATGAATTTGGTGGAACAAGTGGAATCGTGTCGCTTGAAGATATTGTGGAAGAAATATTCGGAGATATTGAGGACGAACATGATAGTAATAAATATATTGCGCAAAAGACAGCTGAAGGCGAATACATGCTTTCTGCAAGGCTGGAAATTGAAAAAGTTAATGAGATGTTTGACTTGAAAATACCCGAAAGCGAGGAGTATAAAACTGTCGGAGGTTTCATTCTTTATCATTATCAGAGCTTCCCGAAACTTAATGAAGTGGTGAAAATCGGAGCTTTCTCTTTCAAAATAGTAAAGGGGACAATGACAAAGATTGAACTCGTGAAGTTGAATATCAACTGATAACACTGTGAAAAAATACCTTAATCTACAAATTTTACATGAAAAATTGGGTCGTTTGCTATTTTATTGTTATTTTTGTAGGCACTTTGAGTATAAAGTAAAGAATATAAAATAACTAAAAATAAAAACAAATTTAAAGTAATGGCAGCATTAGGAAAAATTAGAAGCAGAGGCGTCATACTGATGTGTATCATCGGTTTCGGTCTTTTTGCATTCATCGCTGAAGAGGCTTTCCGTTCTTGTGAGTCTTCTCGCAACAACGACCGCCAGCAGGTTGGTGAAGTTCTGGGAGAAAAAGTTAATGTTAACGACTTCCAGAAACTCGTTGATGAGTACAGCGATGTTATTAAGATGCAACAAGGCACACAGTCTCTTAACGATGAACAACTGAATCAGGTTAAAGACATGGTTTGGAATACTTACGTTCAGTCAAAACTTGTAGAGAATGAAGCTAAGAAGCTTGGACTTAAGGTTACTGATGCAGAAATGCAGAATATTCTTAAGGAGGGTACTAACCCAATGCTTCTTCAGACTCCTTTCGTAAATCAGCAGACAGGACGTTTCGATGTAAATGCATTGCAGAAGTTCCTTGCTGAGTATGATTCTCAGAAGACTACAAATCCTCAGGCTGCACAGCAGTATGAGACAATCTACAAGTATTGGACTTTCATTGAGAAGACACTTCGTCAGCAGACTCTTGCTCAGAAGTATCAAGGTCTTCTTTCTCATTGTTTCCTTTCTAATCCTGTTGAGGCAAAGATGGCTTTCAATGATGAAAATGTGGAAAGCCAGATTCAGCTTGCAGCTTTCTCTTATAGTGCTATTCAGGACGATAAGGTTAAGATTACAGATGATGATTTGAAGGCTAAATACAATGAATTGAAACCTCGTTTCCAACAGTATGTTGAGAGCCGTGATATCAAGTATGTTGATGTTCAGGTTAAGGCTTCTGCTGCTGATCGCATGGCTTTGCAGAATCAGTTTACTGGTTATGCTAAGGAATTGGCTACAGCTACAAATCCTGATGTTGTAGTTCGCAAGAGCACTTCTTCAATCAACTATCTAGGTATTCCTGTTGGCAAGACAGCTTTCCCAGCTGATATCACTGCTAAACTAGCTACAATGACTGTTGGTCAGACAACAGGTGTGTTTGAGGATAAGGCAGACAATTCACTTAACATTGTTCGTCTTATAGCTAAGCAGCAGCTTCCTGATTCAATTCAGTATAGACAGATTCAAATTGGTGGTACTACTCCTGCAGCAGCTCACAAGACAGCTGACTCAATTTATACAGCTTTGAATAATGGTGCTGATTTCGAGGCTATTGCTAAGAAATATCGTCAGGAAGGTCAGAAGACTTGGATGACTACTCAGCAGTATCAGAGTGCTCCTTCTATGGACAATGATACAAAGAACTATATCAATAGTCTTAACACAATGGCTGTCAACGAGACCAAGAATATTGCTCTTACTCAGGGTAATATCATTCTTCAGGTTCTAGACCGTAAGGGTATGACTGATAAGTATACAGCCGCTGTAATAAAGAAGAATATTGAATTCTCTAGAGATTCTTACAGCTCAGCATATAATAAGTTTGCTTCTTTTGTTAGTTCAAACCAGAAATCAGGTGATATCCTTAAGAATGCTTCTAAATATGGTTATAGAGTTCAGGAAGCTTCTGATGTAACAACATCAACTCACTATCTTGCCAACATCCACAACACTCGTGATGCTTTGAAGTGGTTGTTTGATGCTAAGGAAGGTACTCTTTCTCCAATGTATGAGTGTGGTGACAATGATCATTTGCTTATCATAGCTCTAACAAAGATTAATGAAGTTGGTTATCGTTCACTCGATGATCCTCGTGTTAAGGAGATGGTAAAGGCTGAAGTTATGAAGGACAAGAAGGCTGAGATGCTCATGGCTAAGGCAAATGGAGCAAAGAATATTGGTGCTGCAAAGGCTAAGGGTGCACGTGTTGCTACTGTAAGCCAAGTTACTTTCGCTGCTCCTGTATTTGTTTCTTTGACTGGTGCAAGTGAACCTGCTGTAAGTGGCGCTGTTGCTGCTACTGCAAAAGGTCAATTCTCTAGTAAGCCTGTTAAGGGTAATGCCGGTGTTTATGTATTCCAGGTCGTAAACAGAGTCAATCGTGCTGCTAAGTTCGATGATAAGGCTATGGAGCAGAAACTTCGTCAGAAGACTATGCAGTATGCTGGAAACTTCATGAACGAGCTTTATGTTAAGGCAAACGTTGTAGACAATAGATATTTATTCTTCTAAATTATTGAAGAATATACAGTTTAGCCCCATCTGATTCGTTTCAGATGGGGCTTTTATATTGTAAAATCATTCGTTGAATAAAGCATAGTGTTTACTATAAACAATGTTTTTGATTATGCCATATTAATTTGTTCCGTGTTATTAATTAGGTAGATTAAGTATGTCTACCATGCGTTTCTTGTTTTATTTAGCTACGTAGCTATGATATCCCCCAAAAGCCAATAAACAGAGGGCTTGAATGATATGTAGCTTGCAAGATTTTGCTACGTTCAAGCTACTTTATTTTGTGTCGTTTAAGGATAGAATGTATTTTATGAGTAAATTTGTCAAAGAACTGTTGACTGCATCCGAAGGAATAGATTCAGTAAACACAATCAGAAATTTCAAGCTTGTTTAAATGTTCTGCCGAATTCCGCTGAATTCTCTGCAAAGATACTGCTAAATTTTTGTCCATGCAATGCTATTTAGGTTAGATGGTTAGCCAAAGTTTTAATTACTAATGCTATATATTGGCATGTGTGTGCGCACGTGCACTCTAACTTTTTCGTAAAAACAAGTGTCGAAGTGTCTATCCATTGAGCATCAAATTATTAGAACTCTTTTCGGGTTGAATCAAGTGATGGCTATTTGTCGGTAAAATATTGGTGAAAATATTCCTCATATAGCATTGCACTTTACGAAGTAATTCGGTGCGTTTTACTATGTTTTGCAGTGTATTTTACGATGAAAAGCACTGCGTTTTACGAAGCAATAGGAGGTAAAACATTGTAGAAAAGTTTGCCTTTCTATATAGAAACGCATGCAAAACTTGAAATTTATCCATCAGATCACCGTCACTTTATTTAGAGAATTTCGTCGATAAAATATTGATATTCATTAAGTTGACCCTTCGACACTTGTATTTTTCAAAACCCTGAGTGCGCGCGTGTATGCGCGTACATTATATATATAGAAATAGAGGATGTAGCTAAGACGTAGATCATTATAGCTAAATGGATCTAGCCACGTATCGTCAAGCCCTCTAATTATAGGCTCTACGAGAGATAACGTAGTTCTGTAGCTAAAAAATACTTAGAATACAGGGAAGGTTGCCTAAATGTACAAAATTTAAATCGTCACGAAGAAATCTAAGCTCCAAATATTTAGTTTATCATACGTAAAACTAAATATTAATCATATATTGGATATTGCTTAAAATCATGACACAAAAAAAGAGCTCATCGTTAAATGAACTCTTTTGGTTTATATAATTTTTATTTAAAAATCTTCATCATCAGTTACTTCTGTTGCCTCAAGGTCTAGTCCCTCTGGATCAGCATCATAAGTTGTGCGATAACTCTCTTCTGTAAGTTTGTCCTCATCAAAGAGATCATCTTCTTCGTCAGGATCATTATAATGGTCTTCAACTAGAACATCCTCGTCGTTTTCGCTTTCTTCTTCAATTTCTAACTCGTCTTCATTCTTTTCAAGTTCTTCTTCTAGATCAAACGTATTCTTAGGCTTTTCAAATTCAGGCTTTTCCTTAACGAAAATAGCTTCAACCCAGTTACCCTTTGGAATTTCAAGAACTTCAAATCCGTCTTTTGTTTTCTTGTCGTACATTCCACCGACTTTCTTTAATCTGTCTTTTGGTAATGTAGTCGTACTGATGTCGAAACCGCTTTCTATAATATCTTGAATGCTTTGTGAAAGGCTATCCCAACCACCGCCGAAGTTACGATCAATAACTTCAAGCAACTTAGTAGCTGAAATGTGGCGGATGTTTTCGTAGGTCAGGTCAGTGACTCTCATTATTGGGCGTTTTTTTATTGCCCATTTCATCTTTGTGTTTTCGTCAATCTTAACATAACCTATTCTAAATCCACGTTCTTCGTATTTTGAAATAACGATTGGGTTATCTGTTTTTATTTCTTCAATGTCGAATGCACTTCTGATAATGTCAGTATATCTGCGCACATTATCCTTTAGGTCTGCTTCTTTTTCTGCAGCTTCCCACATTCTATAGATGTCATTCTCCTGTATATCCCAAACGTTGCTCTTATTTAGAGTCTTGAAAGTTAGAACTTTTTGCTGTTTCATAAGTGTAATTTATCTTTGCTGCAAAAGTAAATACTTTGTATCATATTCACAAATTTTTAGCCTAGATTTTTTTGTTATATTCAACTAATTCCTTATTTTTGCATATAATTATGAGTGAACCATTAGCAGAAAGAATGCGTCCACGCTCTCTAGACGACTATGTTGGACAAAAACATTTGGTAGGTGAGGGTGCTGTATTGCGCAAGATGATAGACTCCGGAAGGATTTCATCGTTTATATTATGGGGACCGCCGGGAGTTGGTAAAACTACTCTTGCGCAGATTATTGCCCACAAACTAGATACGCCATTTTACACCCTTAGTGCGGTGACGAGTGGGGTTAAGGATGTGCGTGAAGTTATTGATAAGGCTAAAAACGGCAAGTTCTTCAGTTCTGCTTCTCCTATATTATTTATTGATGAGATACATCGTTTCAGTAAGTCGCAGCAGGATTCTCTTCTTGGTGCGGTGGAGCGTGGAATAGTTACATTAATTGGTGCTACTACCGAAAATCCATCGTTTGAGGTTATCCGTCCTTTGCTCTCTCGTTGTCAGATGTATGTATTGAAGTCGCTTGAAAAAGATGATTTACTGAACCTTGTGAAAAGGGCGATAAATGATGATGTTGAACTTTGCAAACGCAAAATAACGCTTACAGAGAGTGGAGCATTGCTTAGATACAGTGGAGGTGATGCCCGCAAACTTCTTAATATTCTAGAACTTGTGGTGGAGTCGGGTGACAATACTGATGTTGATATTACCGACGCTCTTGTTGAGAGCAGGCTACAATCAAATCCGCTTGCTTATGATAAGGACGGAGAGATGCACTATGATATTATATCGGCTTTCATAAAGAGTATTCGTGGAAGTGATCCTGATGCTGCTTTGTATTGGCTCGCAAGAATGATAGAGGGAGGAGAAGATCCGAATTTTATTGCCAGAAGGCTCGTGATAAGTGCTGCTGAGGATATTGGACTAGCAAATCCAAATGCACTTCTTCTTGCTAATGCTGCTTTTGATGCAGTGATGAAGATTGGTTGGCCTGAAGGACGTATTCCACTTGCCGAGGCTACTGTTTATCTTGCTACAAGCCAGAAGAGTAATTCTGCCTACCTTGGTGTGGATGCAGCTTTGGCAAAAGTTAGGCAGACAGGTAATCTTCCTGTGCCTTTGCATTTGCGCAATGCACCTACGAAACTTATGGCAGAACTAGGTTATCATGATGGTTACAAATATCCTCATGATTATCCTGGACATTTCACAGAACAGCAGTATCTTCCTGATGATTTGAAGGATGATAGCTTCTGGAAAGGACAACATAGTTCGGCTGAAGAAAAACTCAACAATTGGATGAACCAATGTTGGGGTGATAGATTTAAATAAGATATAGTTTATATTTATATATTGAAAAAATGAAGATAGTAGAGTTAGATGGACATGGATTAAATCCTGGCGATTTGAGTTGGGATGCAATAAGCAAACTTGGAGAATTCAAGCTTTATGACCGAACATCGCAGGAAGATGTTGTGTCTAGAGCCAAAGATGCAGAGGTGATCCTTATTAATAAAGTAAATATTACTGATGAAATTATGGCTCAGTTGCCAAAATTGAAATATATAGGAGTACTTGCCACCGGCTATAATGTTGTGGATATCGAGGCGGCAAGCAGACGTGGCATATTGGTTTCAAACATTCCTGCATACAGTACGGACAGCGTAGCACAGATGACATTTGCACACATCCTTAATATGGTAAACCGAGTGGAGCATTACGCCGATCTTAATCGCAAGGGACGCTGGAGCAATAATCCTGATTTTTGTTATTGGGATACTCCGCTAATGGAAATAAGCGGAAAGACCATCGGTATTTTGGGATTGGGAAGTATCGGTAGTAAGGTTGCACGTATTGCTCAAGATTTCGGTATGGATGTGTATGCTTTTACTAGTAAAAGTTCAAATGACCTTCCTACTGGTATACAGAAGACAGCTATAGATGGACTTCTTTCAGTGAGTGACATACTAACTCTTCACTGTCCTTTAACTTCAGAAACAAGAGAACTTATAAACAAGGAATCTCTTAAGAAAATGAAGCATGGAGCATTGCTCATTAACACAGGTCGTGGACAATTAGTGAATGAACAAGATGTTGCCGAAGCTTTAAATAGTGGGCAGCTTGGTGGATATGGCGCTGACGTGATGTGTGAAGAACCTCCATCGGCAGACAATCCTTTGTTTGCTCAGCCTAATGCATTTATTACTCCTCATGTAGCTTGGGCTACCATAGAGGCACGCACAAGACTTATGAATATATTGGAGGAAAACTTGAAGTCATATATTGGCGGAAGTCCTAAGAATATTGTAAATAAAACAAGATAATGATAGCTCCTAATCCCGAAGTTGCACACACTGTGCTGCAAATAATAGAGTTTGTAGGAACTTTTACCTTTGCCATTTCAGGAATACGAATGGCGGCTGCCAAGCATTTTGATTGGTTTGGCGGTTTTGTGTGTGGTTTTGCGGTTGCAATCGGTGGTGGAACAATTCGTGACGTTATGCTTGGGACAACTCCTTTTTGGATGACCTCGACCATATATGTAATATGTACAGTAATAGCATTGCTTGTTTATATCCTGTTTGCTAAGTCGCTAAATAGACTTGAAAATGCGTGGTTGATATTTGATACGTTGGGACTTGCTCTCTTTACGATAGCAGGAATTCAGAAGACGCTTCAATTCGACTATCCTTTTTGGGTGGCAATAATTATGGGTTGCATAACGGGTGCAGCAGGTGGAGTAATTCGTGACGTATTGCTTAATAAAGAACCTGTTGTTTTTCAGAAGGATATTTATGCTATGGCTAGTGTCGCCGGAGGATTGGTGTATTGGCTCATGATGACTCTAGGCATTAATGTGGGATTTACTGCAATAGCAACTTTTCTCGTGATATGTATAATACGATTTGTTGCAGTTAGATTTCATATTTCGCTTCCAACACTTAGGAATGAACAATAAGAAATATTTATTTAAATGTAAAAGGGCAGTATAGATTATACTGCCCTTTTCTTGTAAGTGTATTTGTTATTTTGAATTATTTTCCAACCAATCATCAATAATCATGCGTGCAATACTTAATTTTTCAGGTATTATTGGCAGATTGTCTTTTTTGAACCAACGCCCGTTAGCTAGTTCTTCGCGCTGTAAATGGAGTTCGCCTTCAACATAATCGGCATTGTATCCAACCATTAATCCGCTAGGATATGGCCATGGTTGACTTCCAAAATATTTTATGTTGTCGATAGTGAGTCCTGTTTCTTCAAGAACTTCTCTGTTAACAGCCTCCTCTAAAGTTTCACCAGTCTCAACAAATCCAGAAACAAGTCCGTAAAATTCTCCTCTGAAAGTTTTTGCGTTAACCAATAAAACCTCGTCACCCTTATGAATAAGTACTATAATCGCAGTAGCCAATGAAGGCCACACCTCTTTACCGCAATTAGTGCATCGCTTACTAATGTCAGTGTGCATTTTCATAGGTGCTCCGCATACACCGCAGAATTTTGTGTTGCTGTCCCAATAAAGTAATTCGTGACATTTGCCCGCTTTATAATAGAATGGTTTCGAAAGTTTGTAAAAGCTCTTCCTTAGTCCACACATTTCAAGTTTTTCATTGTTTGTGATAGGACTGTCAATATAGAAAGTTTTCACATCGTCTTCACCTACAAAAGTTACGTTCATCACGTGAGTCCATTCTTTTGTTGCAATCGGTGATTCTTCGCTTTCAGGAATAGAGTAGGTTCCATCATCATGCTTTTCTAGCACAATTTCATCTTTACAGAAAATAAACCAAAGTTTCTTCATCTTTTATTTCTCATCTTTAGCGTCTGCTTTTTGTCCAAACAGAATTAGGCTGTCACGTTCTGCAGCTGGAACAGTCCATTCTTCAGGAATAAATTTCCAATTATTGTTTGGTTTTGCGTAAATGGTTCCCATTTTTTCTATTTCCTGCATCAGATAATAGCGTTGATCACGTGGACTACGATAAATAATTCTGCTGTCTAAGCTGTCTTTAGGTATACCGGCACCTTTAGTGAGCAATTCTCCACCACCATTTCCACGGTAACTGTTGAGTGCTACCTTATACCATTTATTTTCGTCAAAATGTCTTCCATCGCTCATACACATAATCTTCACCTTCTCACCATCTGGTTTAGTTACATCAACAACATAGTCAATACCTGCGGCTGAGTCAAAATTGAATGTGAAATTTTTGAAACCAAGTCTTTGTGCATCTCCACGAGTATCAGACAATAATAATAGATGATCATTTGCACTCTTCATAGTGTTTACCCATAAGTCATAGCTCATTTCAAGATGCTTCCGTATTTCTTCACCTGTCATTCTCATTACGTAGAGTTGGTTTTCAAATCTGTAGAGATTGAACATATCTGCTACTCTTACAGGTCCTGCCTTTATAGATGCGTCAAACTGAAGTGGGGCATTGAAGGCTACATCAGCATTAGTGATTTGCAGCTGAAGGTTTAGTATGAAGTCGTTGAATGCAGACGAACCAAAATAGCAGTCGCGTGTTGAAATTGTGTTATTGAAGTTTCCAATAACTCTGTCTACATAGTTGTTAATCTTTTCAATCTGTGGTTTGAAGTGATCCATGTATGCAGAGTCTACATCTTCCTTTGTTACGTCAACAAGATTTCCTGTGATATTTTTCCTTATAACTCTTCCGTTTCTGTATGTAAGTTCTATCTGAGCTTCAGCCACGGTAAGAGCATTGTTGGCTGGATCAATGCAAAGCACATTTTTTCCTACGACATTCTTTATCATCTCATTGTCTCTTGTATGATCATGTCCAAACATCACTACATCAAATCCTGGTACTTGCGTAGCAACTTCCAAACTTGCATCCTCTTCATATTCTGTGGTAGTTATTCCACCAGACTTTCCACTGTGAAAAAGACCAATGATTAAGTCGGGATGTTCTTTCTGCTTGATAACTCTCATCCATTTTCTTGCGGCTGTCACCATGTTTTCAAATCTCAATCCCAGCCAAAGATTCTTAGTAAGCCAGTTTGGTATTGCTGGAGTAAGCATTCCCATTACAGCAATCTTAACACCATTGCGGTAAATGATTGTATATGGTTTAACATAAGGTTTACCTGTTTTGACGTTTACAACGTTGCAGGCAATCATTGGGCATTTCACCTCTTTAATCCATTTGTCGTAAACTGCATGTCCAGGTTCTATATCGTGGTTACCTAAAGTTTCGGCATCATATTTCATATAGTTTATCACGTTGGCAGCGATGTTACTATCGTTGGTAGCCACATAGTTGTAGAAATAGCTAGTAGGTTGTCCCTGCAAAATATCTCCATTGTCTAGCAATACAACGTTACCCGCATTGCGCTGTCTTTTAATATAACTGCTGACACGTGCCATTGAACCTTGTCTAGGCTGTCGGTTAGCAAAGTCGTAAGGGAAGAAACTACCGTGAACATCACTTGTTTCGATAATTTTTAGGCTGATGGTCTTTTGCTTGGCAAATGCACCGCCACACATTAATAATGCGATTATTGCAAGAGTTATACTTCTCATAAATCTATTGTTTTATATTTTGCAAAGTTAGCACATTTTTTTTCATTAAACGTAAAACATATAAAACAAAAATAGGAGAAAGAACATAATGTTCTTTCTCCTATTTGACTTGCAGATAGTTGTCTATCTGATGATTTTAATATCTTCTGCGGTTGTAACCACCATCGTTATTACCACCAAAACCACCTCCGCGGTTGTTACCGAAAGAACGACGCTCTGGACGATCTTCTTTAGGACGTGCAACGTTAACACCGATAGTTCTTCCGTCGAAATCAGTCTCATTAAGGGCATCTATAGCTGCTTGGCCTTCTTCATCATTAGCCATTTCAACGAAGCCGAAACCACGTGAGCGGCCTGTCTCTCTGTCTGTAACGATTTTAGCAGACGTAACTTCGCCAAACTTTGTAAATAAATCTGATAAGCTTTCACTCGTGGTGTTCCAGCTCAAATGTGAAACATAAATGTTCATTTTCTTTTCTTTATATTAATTAATTATTGATACAACGCCAATGGCGCTTGTACCTTCTCTTTCTTTTATTATATATCAATATGTGAAATTTTAAATCACAATACCAATATTTGGCTTTTACAGCTTGTGGCTGTTTCTTCGAGAAAAGACGGGAAATAGATTTTTATCATAATTGACCGCTAATTCTCCATTAACATCGGAGTGAATAATGATGTCGATTCGGAATTGAATTAACCGCAATATGAACAGCGAAAAACTCACACTCAAATAATATCCAGTATAAACTCGTTATGTTTATGGGTTCAAAGTTACTTCCTTTTTTTTATATATCAAAATTTGAAACGAAAAAAAACACATAAAATTAGATTTATTTTGCTTTATTGGGCAAAAATCACATATTTAAGCCTAAATATGATAGTTTTCTTCACTTATTTGAGTGATATTAAAGTGCAGTAATTCTGTTTTCAAACTTGTGTAATCATGTTTTTGGGGTGGTTGATTGCTTAATATAGAAAAGTTATACATCGTTTTAACAATTAACTGATAGAAAAATTAAAGAGAAAAAAGAATTATTGAGGTTATTATCCAGAATTTAAGCTCAAAGTATTAAATGATATATGCGATTATTATTTGTTCTGCCGTTTAATGTATGTCAATATGGTATATTGTCTACTTGATATCAGTGAATAGTCTCCGCATCAGATATTCCAATATATTGATAGAATGCCAGAATAGTATGTTTGGTAAAACAAGAGTAGGCTATTATGCCGTAAGTAACGAAAAATAATAAAAACGAAAATCATCATGGTTGGATAATAAGTTTACTCATGTTGTGTAATCTTATACTTATATTGGAATGTTTTGAATTATTTTATTAAAAAAGCCATGAAGGTAGTATCTTTAAGAGTTTAATGTTACTTTTTTCCGATCAGATCATTAGCTAAAGCTCCATTAACACAGGGTTTATGACGTCAGTGACATTTCAAAAACTTTTTATGTAGAGTGAAATAGAAAGTTTTAGGTAACATCCCTTATATAAATATGTGTAAAGTGACTATAGAGAAAGTTGTCGATAGAAAGTTTTGCGATTTAATTTATTATTCATATATTTGTGCTATGAATTCATTTAAACATCATACAAAAGAAGAAAAAATGCAGGCTTTTGGTCGCCTGCTTGACGTACAGGACAGATTGAGAAAAGAATGCCCGTGGGATAGGAAACAAACTAATGAAAGTTTGCGACCTAATACGATAGAGGAAGTTTATGAACTTTGCGACGCATTAATGAAATGTGATGATAAGGAAATATGCAAGGAACTTGGCGATGTAATGGAACATGTAGTTTTTTATGCATTGCTTGGGGCAGAGAAAGAAAGTTTCGACATTGCTGATGTATGCGATAAGTTGAGCCATAAACTTATGTTTCGTCATTCTTTTATTGACTGGACCGGATGGGAAGGTGACCCGAAAGCCGAATTAACAGATGCTCCGACTGATTCTACAGAGGTGGAAATGACATGGGAACAGATGAAACAAAAAGAAAAAGATGGGAATAAAACTGTACTTTCTGGAGTTCCGTCTGCTTTACCTTCTTTAATTAAAGCTTATAGAATACAGGATAAGGCTCGTAATGTAGGCTTTGACTGGAAGCATAAGGAAGATGTTTGGGATAAGGTGCGTGAAGAACTTGGTGAGTTAGAAGTTGAATTAAATAAGCAGGATGTAGAAAATTCTACACGTGAATTGGGTGATTTCATTTTTAGCGTAATCAATGCTGCACGCCTATATCATTTAAATCCAGACAATGCCTTGGAATTGACAAATCAGAAGTTTATAAGTCGTTTCGGGTATATTGAAAGCAAATGCAAGGAACAGGGAAAGGAATTGAAAGACCTTACTCTGGAAGACATGGATAAACTCTGGAACGAGGCAAAGAAATTTGATAGATAATAAATATTAATGATAATATGAAAAAAATATTTTATGTTTCTTTTATGATGATTGCTGTCATTTCAATGATAGGATGCAATGGTAAGGGAAAGAAAAGCGCACTGTTAAACGGCAAGGATACTGTTGTGTGTAAAACTGAAGCTGATACCACTGTATATGGTGTGTGTGGTGAAGGTACAGCAATGCACAGTCTTGAACTTATCACTGATGGTGGCGACACTATTAACTATATTATTATGGATGATGGTGCAGATTCTGCCAGTGTCCTCGGTGGACTTTTGGCTGGTGACAGATTAGCTGTTGTCGGACATAAAGTGGATCATGAAAATTATGCAACGACAGTTTTAAATATAACAACTCTTCAAGGCAACTGGACTAGTATAGACCGCAATTTCGAGATATTAGAAGGTGGAATCGTAAAGAGTCATTTGCAGGCTGAAACTAATCCATGGACAGAATGGAAAATATGGAATGGTAAGTTATTGCTTAACAAAGATACTTTCGCTATTGATAATCTTGGTGCAGACTCTCTTTATCTAGAAAACAAAGGTGGCATCTTTGTCTATAAGCGTCAGAAATAAGTTGGATTATTAGTATGCAACCATTTAAAATCCATATTTTAGGCTGTGGGTCAGCCTTGCCGACAATGAGACATTACGCTTCATCGCAAGTCGTAGAGATAAGAGGTAAACTGTTTATGATTGATTGTGGTGAGGGAACACAGATGCAGTTGCGCAGAAGTAAAATAAGATTCACCAAAATTCAGGCAGTGTTCATCTCTCATTTGCATGGTGATCACTGCTTTGGACTTATTGGTATGATAAGTACTTTCGGTATGCTTGGTCGTGTGGCAACGCTTCATGTTTATGCACCTGCAGAACTAGGGGAAATACTTCAAAATCAGATAAACTTTTTTTGTCAAGGACTTGAATTTAAAGTTGAGTTTCATTCAGTAGATACAACAAAGAAAGCTGTTGTATATGAAGATAGAAGTCTTGTTGTTGAGACTATTCCTTTGCAACATCGTGTACCAACGTGTGGCTATTTATTCCGAGAAAAAGAGGGTTGCAGGCATATTGACAGAGAGATGATGAACTGCTATAATATTCCAATTAGCCAGATTAATAATGTCAAATCAGGAGCTGACTGGACTGATGAAGACGGGAACGTAATTCCAAATGAAAAATTGACAAAGCCTGCTGATAAGGCACGTTCTTATGCTTATTGTAGTGACACTAGGTATGTTCCAAATCTTTATAAAAGTTTAGAGAATGTAGATGTGCTTTATCATGAAAGTACATATGCAAAAGATAATGAAGGTCGTGCTAGAATGTATTATCATTCAACGGCTGAACAAGCTGCTCATGTAGCAAAAAATGCAGGAGTAGGGAAGTTGCTTCTTGGACATTTCAGCGCTCGTTATGAGAATGAAAGCAGCCTACTTGATGAGGCAAAAACTATATTTGCAAATAGTTTCCTTACAAATGAGGGAATGGTTTTTGATGTTTGAAATCGTAAATATTGTTAAGATTATAATATTTCCCTATTTAAGTAGTTGTACTGTGTCTGTAAAAAGATTACCTTTGTCTGGATATTAATGTATGCACTATGTTTTAATAATGTGATAGACATTGCATGTATTATTTCTTTTAATACGGAATCAATTTCAAAAACAAGATGGCAAGACATTGGTATTATATATTTATCTTCATAATAGCATTCAGTACATTGTCAACTCCGTTGCTGGCAAGTAACACAAGTGGAATAGAGCAGTTAGCTGAGTTTAATGATATAAATATCTATTTTGAGCAGAATAATTTGCGAGTCACAGGTGGTGAGGGACTAAAATTGCAAATATTCAATGTTACTGGAGTCTTGGTGGTTAGTCAAAATATAGATAGTACCGACAAACGATTTGGTCTTGACTTGCCACGAGGATGCTATATTGTTAAGGTTGGGAAGTTAGTGAAAAAGATTTCAGTAAAATAGTATTTTTATAAAAACTGAGTTTTGAGAGTATTCAAGATAAAATTGTGTCTTTTTCTTTCGGTAATTATTATCTTTTGCATGTTTTCATGTAGAGAGAAAACCACAAATCCAAATATTAATTTGACTTTGTCTGACTTTGATAAGTTGGACACTTCTGCTTATGCACTTAATTCCCATCGGATTAGAGAATACCTTGACGTGATGATAAATGCAGATAATGATTCAATGGCTGCAGACAATCATCTTAAAAGCTATTACACAAATATAGGTGGATTCTTGTGGATAGACCGTTGTGGTGTGGATAATCGTGCTGAAATTCTTTTGAACTATATCAGCAAGGTCAATGAAATGGGATTTAGCAAGAATAAGTTCAGATATAGTCAGATTGTGCGTGATTTAAGAAGAGCTCGTGAACTGGATTTTGATACATCGCATAATTCTATTAATAGGGTTATGGCTAGATTGGAATATAATCTAACAAAGGCTTATTTACGTTATGTTGTAGGGCAACGCTTTGGGTATTTTAATCCTTCATACGAATTGAATAGGCTAGACCCGTATGACATGGATTCTACCGTTGTAAGCTATCGTAAGTTGTTTGATATTCCAATAGAAAAACCTGACAAGATATTTTATAGAACTGCTATGCGGAAGATAGGAGTTGATAGTCTTTCTGAATTTTTGAAAGATATTCAGCCAAAAAATAAATTGTATTGGAGCTTTTATGAAAAGCTAAAGCAAACTAATTCTAAACCTCAGAGAATCAAGATATTATGTAATATGGAAAGGTGTCGTTGGAGATTAAAAGACTATCCTGATATGCATGATAAGTATGTGTTGGTAAATATTCCATCATTTCGCTTGAGGGCTGTTGACGGTAAGAAATCTCTTGAAATGAGAATAGGATGTGGCTCTTTTGAAACGAAGACGCCATTGCTTACTAGTGCAATAATGCGTATGGATATTAATCCGCAATGGATAGTACCACGCAGCATTATAAAGAAGAGTATTATAAATCGTATAGGTAACCGTTCTTATTTTGAAAGTCATAGATTCTTTGTCAGGGAACGACGCACTGGTAAGAAACTTAGTTTCGATAAGGTTACTTGGGGGATGCTGAATAGCAGTGATTACCTTGTTGTTCAGGCTGGCGGCGTTGGTAATTCTTTGGGAAGAATAATCTTCAGATTCAATAATAGTTTTAGCGTGTTTATTCATGACACCGATCAACATGGAGTCTTCTCGCAGGAAGACCGTGGTGTAAGTCATGGTTGTGTACGTGTTCAGAAACCTTTTTCTCTTGCGGTGTTTATGTTGAATGATAAGAATGAAGATATTATAAGTAAGATAAAATATTCGATGACTGCTCAAATCGGAGGAGAAAATACTGTTTCTTCAGATGAGAAAAAAGAGTCAAACTCTAAACTCAAAACAGATACTTTGAATCATTCTCGCATTATAAGTATGATTAATGTGACCCCGAAAGTTCCCTTGTTTATCACTTATTTTACTCTTTATCCAGACTTTGAAGGCAATATCAAATCGTTTAGTGACGTTTATGGATATGATAAAGTGATTTTTTCCACATTGAAAAATTATCTGGGATATTAATAAAATGAAATACAACGAAAACGAAATATTAAAGGAACTGAAGAATGAGCAAACCTGTAGGCAGGCTTTTTCAAAGATTGTAGAACACTACAGTCAACCCCTTTATTGGAAAATTCGTCATATCGTTGTAGAGCATGAAGATGCTAATGATATTCTTCAAAATACCTTTATTAAGGCTTGGAGTAAGATGGATGGCTTTCAAAATAAGGCAAGTTTATACACTTGGCTTTATCGTATAGCTATAAATGAAAGTCTGGATTTCATTCGCTCGCAAAAGAATAACAATAATATCAGTGCGGATCAAAATGAAGGATTAGCATCGAGGTTGATTGCTGATGAATATTTTAATGGAGACGAAATACAAGCCAACCTTCAGGAGGCTATTTCTCATTTGCCTGATGTACAGCGCTCGGTGTTCTGTCTAAGATATTATGATGAAATGAAATATAGTGAAATGAGTGAAGTGCTGGGTACTAGTGAAGGAGCACTGAAAGCAAGCTATCATTTGGCGGTTAAGAAAATTGTGGAATTTTTTAAACTTCATGATTAAACTTTCCGTATAACGATTCGTCAAACATGTAATATAACAAAAACGCAAATATGGATAAAGATGAGGAAAAGCTAATAAAGCGATTTGGTAAAGTTGAACCTTATAATGTGCCTGATGGCTATTTTGAAGACTTTACCAGACAGCTAATGAGTGAGTTGCCAGACAAATCCCATAAAACCGGAATTGTAGAATTGCATCCAATGTTGTGGAGTTCGCGTTTGCGTGGTGGTATCGCCGCAGCAGTTATTGCCGTAACATTGACAATTGGTGTTTATACCTATATTGGAAAATTCAATGTAATTAACTCATACGAAAGATCTTCTATGCCACAAAAAGAGAATTTAGATCAAAGCAAGACTAACTTTGATCAAATGGCTGATTACACGATGATGGATAATGAGGATATATATGCCTCTTTGGTGGATAATAAGTAAATAAGAAAGGTGTTTATTATGAAGTATTATGTAATGGTATTTTTATCAGTGATGTTTTTGGCTATTCCCGTTATGGCTGATACTCCTGAAAATTCTCGCCCGAAGTTTGACCCAGAACGTTTCGAGGCTTCATTGGAACAATTTATAACAACAAAGGCTGGGCTTACACCACAGGAAGCAGGGCGCTTTTTCCCTATATATAGGGAGATGCAGAGTAAGATAAGAGTGTGTTTTAATGAGATGCGACTTCTTCGTCATACAGATGTTAACGATAATGTTATGTCTGAAAAGGCAATTCGTAAAATAGACTCTATAGATATTGAAATTAAGAAGATACAGCAAAAATATCATAATAGTTTTTTTAAGATATTGCCTGCTGGCAAAGTGCTTGAAATATTAAAAGCAGAGGATAAATTTCACAGACAGGCTTTTAAGCAGGCTTTTGCTCCAAAGAATTAAGATTGATGCAGAGATATTTCATATATTTTAGCTATGACGGTACTGGATACCATGGTTGGCAGATTCAACCTAATGGAATATCCGTTCAGGAAAGATTGCAGGATTCTCTCTCAAAGATATTGAGACAGAATATAGAGTTAGTCGGTGCTGGTCGTACAGATACTGGTGTACATGCACGAATGATGGTTGCGCATTTTGATTTTGATGAAGTAATCGATGGTGAGCAATTGGCGTTTAGATTAAATCGCCTTCTTCCTCGTGATATCGGAGTATATAAAGTGGAACCTGTTGACAATGAAATGCACGCTCGATTTTCTGCAAAATGGCGTACATATCATTATTATCTGCATGTAAGAAAAGATCCTTTTTTACGCCATTATTCTTTAGAAACTCATTATGAGTTGGATTTTGACTTAATGAATATTGCTGCCCAGATAATAGTAGAGCACGATGATTTTGCTGCTTTTTGCAAGACAGGAGCTGATAACAAGACAACAATTTGTCATGTTAAAGAATGCAAGTGGGTTCAGACATCAGATTATTCTTGGTATTTCACGATAACAGCCAATCGGTTTTTAAGAAATATGGTCAGGGCTACCGTTGGTACGTTGATCTTACTTGGTCGTCATAAGATAACACTTGATGAGTTTAAAGATATTCTTGATAATGGAAATAGAAGTGATGCAGGCGAGAGTATGCCTGGCAATGCATTGTTTTTGGAGGATATTGAATATTAGAAAATTTATGCTTGGTGCATAATACATAATTTATATTTTATAGTACATGTGGTTAATATTAGCATTTATGTCAGCAGCTTTGCTGGGTTTTTACGATTCATTTAAAAAGAAAGCACTTCATGATAACGCTGTTATTCCGGTTTTGTTTTTGAATACATTGTTTTCATCTCTGATTTTTATTCCGTTTATAATTCTTTCTTCGTCAACACATATTCTTGATGGAAGTCTTTTTTACGTTACTCAAGGCGGTTGGGAGGTTCATCGGTATATAATTCTTAAAAGTTGTATTGTCCTTTCTAGTTGGATATTCGGATATTTTGCGATGAAGCATTTACCACTAACAATAGTCGGTCCTATAAATGCAACTCGCCCTGTAATGGTTCTTGTTGGTGCTTTGCTTGTGTTTGGAGAAAGATTAAACGCTTGGCAGTGGCTAGGTGTTGCTTTGGCAGTAATGTCTTTCGTTATGCTCAGTAAAAGCGGTAAGAAAGAAGGTATAGACTTTAAACACGATAAGTGGGTCTATTTTCTTGTCTTTGCGGCTATGTTAGGAGCAGTGAGTGGACTATATGATAAGTATCTTATGGCTAGTCCGGCAGATGGTGGAGTAGGCTTAGATCGTATGATTGTTCAGAGTTGGTATAATATTTACCAAATGGCAATGATGGGTGTTATGTTAGTGTTTCTTTGGTGGCCTACTCATAAAAAGACAACACCATTCCATTGGGATTGGTCTGTTATATTCATATCTTTGTTTTTGAGTGCGGCTGATTTCGTATATTTCTATGCGTTGAGCATGCCTGGTGCTATGATATCAATCGTAAGTATGATACGACGTGGTAGTGTTATCGTAAGTTTCTTGTTTGGTGCGGCTTTGTTCCATGAAAAGAATCTTAAGGCTAAAGCTTTCGACCTCGCCTTGGTCCTTTTGGGTATGATATTCCTATACATCGGATCAAAGTAGAATAAAAATTGCAAATAATGTCTTTTTGAAATTATTTCATAAATTTCTTTTGCAAATTGATGTAAAACATGTAACTTTGCGCACAAGATTGAAAGTTAATTAATAGTAATATGGCACGTAACATCTTTAAGGGCTTAGGTATAGCCTTGATAACTCCTTTCACGACAGACGGAGAGGTTGATTATAAATCTCTTAAGCGTCTTGTGGAATATCAGCTTGATAACGGGGCTGATTTTCTCTGCATTTTAGCTACAACAGGCGAGGCTCCTTGCCTTACTAAGGCTGAAAAAGATGAAATAACTGTTTTCATAAAGCAAATTGTAAACGGCCGTATTCCTATCCTTAAATATTGTGGTGGTAATAATACTGCTGCTGTTGTTGACGAAGTAAAAATAACAGACTGGAGTGGTATTGATGGAATATTGAGCATTTGCCCTTATTATAACAAGCCATCACAAGAAGGTTTGTATCAGCATTTTAAAGCTATTGCTGAGGCTTGTCCTTTACCAATAGTTCTTTATAATGCTCCTGGTAGAACTGGTGTCAACATGACCGCTGAGACTACTGTCAGAATAGCTAAAGATTTCCCAAATGTTGTTGGTGTTAAGGAAGCTAGCGGAAGCCTTGAACAGGTTGATGAGATCATCAAGAATAAACCTGATAATTTTGATGTTATCAGTGGTGATGATGCTTTGACATTCTCAATGATTGCAAGTGGAGCTGCTGGAGTTATTTCTGTTATTGGTAATGCTCTTCCTAAGGAATTCAGTAGGATGATAAGGCTTGAATTCAAAGGTGAATACGAACCAGCACGTAAAATTCATCACATGTTTACCGAATTATACTCATTGCTGTTTGTAGACGGTAATCCAGCTGGATGTAAAGCTTTGCTTAATGATATGGGAATGATAGAGAATGAGTTGCGATTGCCACTTGTTCCAACTACCATTAAGACAAAGCAGAAAATGTCTGAAATCCTGAAGGATTTGCGTATTTAGAATGATTAAAATCAAATATATGAGTGAAGAAAGAAGAGTCATTCATGAGATAACACCTCTTATGGGTAAGGATGTGCTTTATATAGCCGACCGCCATAAGAAGGAGTTTACATATCCAATACATAGCCATGAAGTTTATGAACTGAATTTTGTTGAGCGTGCAAAGGGTGTAAAAAGAATAGTTGGCGACTCTTCTGAGGTCATTGGTGATTATGATTTAGTATTGATTACAAGTCCTGATTTGGAGCATGTTTGGGAACAGCACGAATGTAAAAGTGATGATATTCGTGAGGTTACTATACAGTTTGATTTTAACATGACCAATGAGAATATCTTCGGACGTAATCCTTTTATGAGTATGCGCAAGATGATGACAGAAGCAAAGAAAGGACTTTGCTTTCCGTTAAGTGCAATCATGAAAGTATACACACAACTTGATACTCTTAGTCAGGTTAAGGATGGTTTTTATGCTGTGATGCAGTTTATGACGATTCTATACGAGTTGTCTAAATGCGACGGAGCAAGAACTTTGGCATCTTCAAGTTTTGCAAAAATTATTGTAGAAGATGATAGCCGTAGAATCTTAAAGGTGAAGAATTACATCAGTAAGAATTATATGGATGAGATTCGTCTTTCCACACTTGCTGATATGGCAGGTATGAGTCCAAGTGCCTTTAGTAGGTTTTTCAAGCTGCATACAGGAAGGAATCTTAGCGAGTATATTATTGATATTCGTTTAGGATACGCTTCACGTATGCTTGTTGATACAGCTCGCAGCATATCTGAGATAAGTTTTGATTGCGGTTTTAATAATCTGAGCAACTTCAATCGTATCTTTAAGAAGAAGAAGGAGTGTTCTCCTTCAGAGTTCCGTGAAAACTATCACAAGACACGTGTGATCGTATAATTTATCAGATACTTATTTCTCCAACAATAGACTTGCTCATCAATTCTCTTACTACATTTGTATCTTCATATTGTCCATGAAGATACATAAGTTTTGTTACGGCAGCTTCAACAGTACTGTCGTGTCCGCTTATTACTCCAGTATCTTTTAATTGATATCCATTGTCGTATCTGCTCATTTCCACAAATCCTGCACCGCATTGGCTTATATTTACAATCGTAACACCTCTTTCTGATGCATCTTTTAATAGTCGCATAAGCCATGGCTGTTGTGGTGCATTTCCACTTCCGAAACTACGCATTACTACACCTTTCAATTCTGGTGCATCAAGAACGTGTCCGAAAATGTTAGCCTGAATACCAGGAAACAATGAAAAAACCATGACGTTTGGATTCATGTCAAAATGTGGAATCATTGTTTTTGAATAGTCTGGTTTCAGTATGTGATGCTTGGCAAATGTGAATTTTACACCGGCTTCGCATAGGTGAGGATAGTTGAATGAGTCGAAGGCATTAAATCCGTCAGCGTTTTGTTTTGTAGATCGATTTCCTCTTAGTAATCTACCACTGAAATAAATGCAAACTTCTGGAATCAGCGCTTTGCCCTCTTTGTTTTTTGAAGATGCTAGTTCTATACTTGTCACGAGGTTTTCCTTTCCGTCAGTCCGCATTTGTCCGATTGGTAGTTGGCTACCAGTGAGAATTACAGGCTTGGTAAGATTTTCCAACATGAAAGAAAGTGCTGATGCCGTGTAAGCCATGGTGTCCGTACCATGAAGTATTACGAATCCATCGTATTCATCATATTTTGTACTGATAGTTCTAACAAGATGAGCCCATAATCTAGGACTCATATCACTGGAATCAATTGGCTCTTCAAATTGATAAACATCTATGCCTACCGAAAGGTATTTAAACTCAGGCATGTTGCTTATTAAATGATTGAAATTCAATGGCTCTAATGCTTTTGTTAAAGTGTTTCTTCCCATGCCAATTGTGCCACCTGTATAAATGAGGAGAACTTTTTCCGTATGGTTCTTATTGTTGCTATTATCCATAATGT
>Ga0183099_1000084_pt1 | contig 96546 bp, 109 predicted proteins | sample Biomet1_FD_127788 | JGI IMG/M metagenome (GOLD analysis project Ga0183099, IMG submission 127788) | Microbial communities from bioreactor (seeded with anoxic lake sediment) at LBNL, California, USA - Biofuel metagenome 1 | ecosystem: Engineered > Bioreactor > Anaerobic > Unclassified ...
CTACGGACTACGGATGATAACAAATCTACAGTTATGATATCATCCATATTCATTCCCAAAACCTATTTTATTGCCGTACTTTTTTCATCGTCCAAAAACTTCCCGCCAGCAAAAGAACAACATACGAAAGAAGAACTACCCAAGACAGCATATCTACCGCATTGCCCGAGCTTAAAGCACGCAGAGCCTGGCTGGTATGAGTCAATGGCAAAGCTTCGATGATCCAGCGAACTGCGGTAGGGAGTTTGTCCACATTGAAGAAAGTCGCACATAAAAAGGACATAGGCAAAAGCACATAGGTACTGAAACTTGCCATATCTTCATGTGAATTAATAAGCATTGCTGCAACGAAACCGAGCGAAGAAAACACCATGCAATTTAAGATCAATACCAAACAGAACACGGGACCAAGCTCAAACTGCGCGCCAAATGCATACGACAAAAGTATGATGATCAAAGATGAAATCAAGCCGCGAAAAGTTCCAGACAATACCTTTCCGATAACAAACGACATGGAACTGATTGGAGCGACTAAATATTCTTCGAGCGTCTTATGATACTGCCGGCTCATATTTAAAGGGGATGCCACCGAATTAAAGCTGATATTCATCGAATTTAACGCCAAAATCCCCGGTACGATATAATCGAGATAATTTCCTGAACTGACCTGGACATTGCGCCCTATCCCCCAGCCAAAAGCAACAAGATAAAGAATCGGTGTCACCATCCGCGATAGTATGAATCGTTTCAATTGGCGGCGCAAAACAACCCAGTCGCGCCAAAATACAGTCATGATATCTTGCAGCATCATTGCACCACCTTTCTACCGGTCAGCTCTACGAAAACATCTTCAAGGTTCGTCTGTCGAATCGTTGCCGTCAAATTGAGTTTCCCGGCAAACAAAGCAGCTTCTTCTCTTGCGTGAAAAAATTTTGTTTGCCGTTTGTCTTCGAGATACCATTCTACAACAAAAAGGCCGATTCTTTGGCATAAAGCAGCCGGTGTATCAAGGGAAATCAATTTCCCTTTTTCCATGATCGCTACACGCCGGCAAAGGACTTCTGCTTCTTCAATATAGTGCGTCGTGAGAAGTACCGTCAAATTCTCCTTTGCCAAGCGGCGAATCAAATCCCATAACCGCCGTCTTACCTGCGGATCGAGTCCAACGGTTGGTTCGTCAAGAAATAAGATCTTTGGTTCGTGCAAAAGTGCTCTAGCGATCATCAAGCGGCGTTTCATTCCCCCGGATAGCTTTTGTACCCGGTCATCTGCTCGCTCTTCAAGCTCAACATATTTTAACAAAAGATCTATGCGTTCCTGCCTTTTAGGCTGCGGTATATGCTGCAAACGCCCATGAAGCTCAAGATTTTCCCTAAGAGTCAGATCTCCATCCAAGTTGAAATGCTGCGGCACAATGCCAATCAAGGATTTAACCGCGCTAGCCTCTGCCGGCAATTTGTGTCCTTGAATGCTGATTTCTCCACTTGTAGGCTGAGTAAGCATAGTCAACATGCGAATCATCGTGGTTTTTCCTGCTCCATTTGGGCCGAGCAAACCAAAAATTTCACCCGCGTCGATATCTAGTGAGATTTTATTGACTGCTGTCCGCTCTCCATATGTTTTAACTAAATCCTTTATTTGAATCATATCTATCCCTCTTTATTTCAACGACAAGACTTCAGCGAGCCGCATCCATTTCTTTCTTCTCTACAAGTGAACGCGGCATCCATATAGATTTTCCCGCTTCATTGACAAATTTTTCCGCCACTACCCCAAAAACATGCTCAAGCATTTGCTCGGTCAACACTTCCTCGGGCTTTCCTTGTGAGAATATCTGATGATTTTTTATAACGACGATTTCATCGGCATATTGCCGAGCATGATTGATATCATGCAAAACCATGACAACTGTAATCTTGAATTTTTGGTTAAGTTCTTCGACAATCTTCATGACTTCTAGTTGATGCGCAATATCTAAATAGGTAGTCGGCTCATCAAGCAGCAATATTTCGGGCTTTTGTGCAAGTGCCATAGCAATCCAAGCCCTTTGTCGTTCCCCGCCAGACAAACTAGAAACTTGGCGCTCAATCAGATCCTGCAATTTCGTCTGCTCAATTGCCCAGTTTACGGCCTCTTTATCTTCTTTTGTATTTCCTTTGAACCAGGAACGATAAGGAAATCTACCATACTCAACAAGTTCTCCTACCGTCAAGTCCATAGGTGCAGAGGTACCTTGAGGCAAGATTGCTATTTTCTTCGACAGCTCTCGCTGCTTAAAAGAACGTAATTTTTTATCATCGAGCAGAACTTCTCCATGGTAGTGATGGCTCATGCCAGAAATGGCTCGCAAAAGTGTCGACTTACCACAGCCATTAGGTCCTATAATCGCTGTACGAAGCCCCGCCTTGAAAGAAATTGTTATATCCGTCAAAATTTCTTTTCCTTGAAGATTCACCGTAAGATTTTTGGTAACTAATTTCCCCATCAAAGCTCCCTCCTCAATAAAAAGAGAAAGAATGGCGCGCCAACGGCCGCCATGATAATACCAACGGGAAGCTCCGTCGGGGCAAAGATAGTCCTGGCAAAAGTATCACTGGCTGTCACTACACTGATGCCTAAAAGCGCCGAAGCCGGCAGTAAAAAACGATAATCCGAACCAATCAAAAGGCGAGCTGCGTGCGGCACAATGAGTCCTACAAAGCCGAGCAGACCTACAACTGAAACTGAGCTTGCCGCCAATACTGCAGCGATCGCCGTCATCAAAATACGGGTTAGTTCAACTCGAAGCCCCAACCCTTTAGCAGTTTCATCGCCTAGTTGCAAAATATTCAAATGGCGTGCTCCGGCTAATGCTAATAGAAGCCCTACGACCGCATAAGGTAAAATTATGGCAACATGTGGCCAGCTTCTTGCAGCAAGGCCGCCAACCATCCACATCAAAGCCCCATGCACGCGATCACTATAAAAAATCAACAACCCAGAAATCCCTGCACCTAAAAAGGAGGATACAGCAACACCGGCCAAAATCACTCGAACCGGACGAATCCCGCCTTTCCAGGCTAATACATAAACTGCAGCCGCAGCTGCCATCGCACCGACAAAAGAAACCGGCGCAATCAAGCTTTCCGCTGCCGGGAAAAGGATCATGATCGTGACTCCAGCCAAACCCGCTCCTGATGAAATCCCTATGATATGCGGATCCGCGAGCGGATTTTTCATCACCGCCTGCAAAATCGCTCCCGACAAAGCTAGATTCATACCGACAAGTGCACCGACAATGGTACGTGGCAAGCGTATATTCATGATGATTTGCTGGCTGCTTCCCTGCAAGTTCCCAGATAAAGCTTGTCCTATTTCTTGAACAGAAACGGAGACTGCGCCTTGCAATAAACTCAGCAAACAAGCACCTAATGCCAAAATGGCAAATACTGCTAAAATCAGTATTCGCCATTTTGCTGCCGAAAAGTTCCATCTTTTATGTATTTCATTCTTATTTATCATGATTAAAAACTCCTGGATAAACAATTTCAGCCATAGTTTCTACTGCCTCTGGATAATGTATACCTGGGTTAAGTAGGAACAATTGCTGTGGCAAGAAATAAATTCGTTTTTCCTTTGCCGCCGGCAAGGCTTGCCATGCCGGATTCTTAGCAACATTATCCATAAAGCTTTGCTTAAGGGACGCCATGTCTCCCATACTGGTCACAAAAACAATATCTGGATTTTGTTTGACAAGTGTCTCCAAGCTATAAGGCGCTGCATCCGGATTTTTATCAAGCGGCTGACTATCCGCCGCAACATTAGAAAATCCTAGCATTTTGGCAACAGAACCAGCGATGCTGCCATCGAGCTGAACCGTCACATCCTGCGCTGTGCTATGTAAAATAGCTACCCGCTTCGAATCCTTTGGCAGCTTAGCCTGCACTGCCTCAATTTTCTGGTCCATCTGATCGATCAAATTCTGTCCCTTATCGGTTTCTCCAGTAATTTGAGCAAAAAGCCTTACCTTTTCTTTCACATCTTCATAAGTCTTCATCTCAACGACAATCACGGGAATATTATTGCTTTCAAGCGAAGCTACAAATTTATCATGCATGCCCTTGTAAGCTATGACCAAATCTGGCTGCAGGGCAACGACTTTTTCTATATTGATCTGATAGACCGCTCCCACTTCATCAATCTGTTTCGCAGACTCAGGAATCCCCGTTTTCGAACTAGGCCTCCCGACAATGCTTGCATCTACTGCCTGCAATGGTTCCAGAAAAGATGCAGATAACGCAACGATTCGTTGTGGTTTTTTCAGCAAAGTCACTTGACGGCCATTATCATCGGTTATGCTCATGTAAGGTTTTTCTCCGGTATCTGCTGCTGGCTTCGTACCAGCACAACCCGTACAAAAAAGCATCAACAATAATAAACAACAAAAACTGCTATATATCTTATGTTTCAAAACACGGCACCTCTTATCGCAAAATTTCCCAAGCTCAATTACGCCTAGCTAAAATCGTCGATAAATAATTTACTTTTTTATCTTTTTCGGCTTCAATATCGTAGATTTTTTCTTCATCAGGAAGTCCACACCGACTAACCATAACCGAATTCTTACTCATTTTATTTTCCGTCAAAAGATCGACCATTTCGCCAAAATTCTTATAGACTTTCATCAAGACAACATTATCGCTAGCTTCCATGACTTTTTCTATCTTTTCTTTATCGGCGGTTGCCGGAACGATACTTAAGATGTCATTTCCTTCTACTAAAGGATAGCCAAGCTTACTGCCGATTGCACAAAATGCCGGAACACCCGGAATCGTCTCAATGTCGATTCCCTCATTTTCAAGCAGGCGATATACATAGATATACGTGCTATAAAACATAGGGTCACCAAGCGTCAAAAAAGCTACTTTTTTGCCCGCGCGAACCAACTCCAAAATTTCTTTTTTATTGGCTTCCCATGCATCCGTTGATTCTTCAAATTTAACAACCATCGGAAACACTTGATAGATGATCTCTACGTCTTTTTTCAAGTACTGCGAAGCAATGGAAAGTGCCACGCTCCCGTCTTTTTTTTCAGTTTTTGGGGCGATAATGATATCGACTTCTTTTATTGCCTTCACTGCCTTCATCGTCAAAAGCTCCGGATCTCCGGGGCCAACACCAATTCCATAAAATATTCCTGACATAAAATCCTCCTAGCTAAGTCCTACGTAAAGCACTTAATTAAAATTATAATTTAACAATGTTGCATACAAACCTTACTGCAAAAAAAACTATCCAATTTCTTATTTTATGACCGATGCGATGGAAAGGCTGTACTGGCCTAAAATCGCATCTTTGATATGCTGGATATAAATATCAAGCACATCTGGATTTTCCCCTAAACCATGAAAATACACTTGGACTTCGTACCCTTCTCTCTCAAGCGTTGATTTCCATGACGCTGCATCTTCCCCCATCATATCTTTATGCACATGATCGCCTGCCGTGAGCAGTAATGGCATCAAGACAACGGATTTGGTTTCCGGCTTAGAACGCAGCCGTTCTAGCACTGCACCCAAGTTAGGGTAATCGCTTTTCTCCAAAACGCCAATCGTCACCTGAAGTTTTTTCTCGTCAAATGCAGCCTGCAACGCTTCATAAGCCGGATTATGCTGGCGTGGTGACCCATGCCCCATGAAAACGACTTCTGTGCCTGCTGTTTTTGCCGGTATTTGCCTTTTCAGCAAAGCTTCGCGCAAAATAACAAAATCATCTGGCTCATTTTCACCATTTTGTTTATTCGACAAAGTCATGATCGGTCTGCCAATCGTAAAAACAGAAAAATCATCTTTGTACTTCTTGGCAACAGACACGATTTTTGTCGTATATTCTTGACCTGGAGTCAAATGTGCCGATTGCAAGATTACAGTATGAAAACCATTTTTTTTCAAATCATCTAAAGTAGTTTCCAAACTATTGACAATAACGCCCTCGTCTTGCAATTTCCTCATAACGATTTTTGAAGTAAACGCCCGAAAAATAGTATAACCGGGGAATTCTTTTTCTGCTTTTGCCTCTAAGCCACCAATATCTGCATGCAAAGATTTTTGGAACCTTGTTCCAAAGCTTGTTATGATAATCGCTTTCTTTTCTGGTTGAGCTGCCTTAGCCGTCGAAGTAGTCAAAAGCAATAAGAGCAACAGTACACCGATTCCGAACAAAAAATTGCACAAAACCACACTCATGTATTTTCCTCCTCACAAAAAGCCTACAAAAAAAGACCTTTCCCCCGTAAAAGAAAGGTCCATTCCTCACACAAATGAACAAATCCCCTCCCCATCGCTCGCGGGTATAAACGGTGATCGCTAAACAGGCAGTTCTCCTGGCTTTGATTCATCACAAACTCCAAGTCTTCCCAAAACCAAAGGTTTCAGTGACATCAATCTGAAGCTGCTCCTCATTACAGTGGCGGGACCGCGCCGGCATTCAAACGGCTTCCCTATTAAGTCCTTGCGGACACCTGTTCCTACTATGAAATTTTACTATTTCCATGTGCAATACTACACTTATTTAAGAACGCTGTCAACCTTAAAATGCAAAATCAAATGACGATAGGCTATATAAGCCCCTCGACCTCATTTAAAATGGCTTTGGCTAGCTCTTTTTTGGTCAGTAAAGGAAAATCCTTTATCTTGCCATCACGAGCAATGATTTTTATAAGATTTGTATCCGTGTTGAATCCAGCATTTTGCTTGGTAACATCATTGGCAACAATCAAGTCCAGATTTTTTTTTGCCAACTTTCCTTTAGCATACTCTAGCAGATTTTGCGTTTCAGCTGCAAAACCCACAAGAATTTGACCAGCTCGTTTTTTTTGACCAAGCTCCCACAAAATATCTGGATTCTTTTCCAACGTTAGCGTAAATTCTTGATCATTCTTTTTTATTTTATTATCGGCAACAACCTTAGCCCGATAATCAGCAACAGCCGCTGCCTTTATAACAATATCGGTGTCAATGAATTCCTTTAATACAGCTTCGCGCATTTGCGCTGCTGTCTCAATGCGAATCAAGTGAACTGCTGCATCCATTTTCAGTGCCGAAGGCCCTGAAACCAAAACAACATCGGCCCCACGATTTGCAGCCTCTTGCGCTATTGCATAGCCCATCTTCCCGCTGGAACGATTGCCAATGTAACGGACAGGATCAATTGGTTCGATTGTCCCGGCTGCTGTAACCAGCACTTTCTTCCCGCGAAGAGAATCTTTTTGTTCAAAAAAAGCCTCAATCTCAGCGACGATAGCAACAGGTTCAGGCAATCGCCCAACGCCTGAAGTTCCACAAGCCAACTGCCCGCTGGCCGGTTTGATAAAATGATATCCTAAAGCTTGCAGTTTATCTATATTTTGCTGAGTCAGCGGATTTTCATACATGTTCGTATTCATTGCCGGTGCAAAAAACACAGGTGCTTTTGTTGCCAAAAGAGTCGTCGTCAGCATATCATCTGCCATCCCAGCAGCTGCCTTACTGATAAAATTTGCCGTTGCGGGAGCAATCAATACTAAATCTGCTAGATTCGCTAGCGCAATGTGTTCCACATTCCAATTCGTAACCTTATCCCACATGCTTACCACAACAGGATTTCCGGTAATTTCACGAAAGGTCAGCTCTGTCACAAATTCCGTGCTCGCCCGTGTCATGATGACTCGGACATTCGCTCCGGCTTTTCGCAAGCGACTCGCGATTTCCACGGCCTTATATGCTGCGATTCCACCGGTAACACCTAAAACGATATTCTTATCATTCAACATAAACATATCACCAAATTTTTTTATTTTATGCCAAGTTTCGTACGTTCATACCCAATTTCATCTTCAGCTATTTCCGCCAAAGCATTCGTAACATTCTTTGTTGATTTCATTCTTACTTTTACTTCACTGCCATCGAGGATATCACGAGCACGCTTAGCCGCCAAAACGACCAAGGTGTACTTGCTATCCACTTTTTTTAACAACGTATCCATTGAAGGATTCACCATATCCATATATTTTTGCTCCTCTTATTCGGTTATTTTTTGTAATCTGTCTCGATTGCGTTCAATCGTACATTTTTCTGCGACAATAATAGCGGCTATTTTTTTTGCGGCGACTTCAACTATATCATTTTCCACGACATAGTCGTAATTTAATCCAATGCGAATTTCTTCACTAGCTGCATGCAAACGTCGACAAATATTATCCTCTGTCTCTGTACCGCGGCTGCGGATGCGCCTTTCAAGCTCATCTAAAGAAGGCGGAATGATGTAGATAAAAACACCCGCAGAAAACTTTTTTTTCACATTCATTGCGCCTTGCGTGTCGATTTCCAGCAATACATCTTTGCCTTCTGCCAACATATCTTTTACGCGTCGAATTGGTGTCCCATAATAATTCCCATAAACTTCAGCCCACTCCAAAAGTTCTTCTGTTTGAATCATTCTTTCAAACTCTTCTTTTTCCGTGAACCAATAATTTACCCCGTGGACTTCTCCTTCACGGGGTTTTCTGGTCGTTGCCGAAACCGAATAGGCAATCTCTTGATGATGTTCCAATAGATGCTTGCAAACCGTTCCTTTGCCTGTACCTGAAGGACCTGATATGACGATTAAATTTCCCTGTTTCATGCAATCCTACTCTTCCTTTAATTTTAAATCCGCATCATCATTGTCTAATACGCGATGTGCAACAGTCTCCGGTTGCACTGCCGACAAGATGACATGGTCGCTGTCAGCGATTATGACCGCTCTGGTGCGACGCCCATAAGTTGCATCGATCAGCATACCTCGATCTCTAGCCTCTTGAATGATTCTTTTTATCGGCGCAGATTCCGGACTTACGATTGAAACGATTCGATTTGCTGATACGATATTGCCAAAACCAATATTGATGAGTTTTATATCCATAGCATAACACCTCTTCATCACAACAATTTCTGTGCTTATTCTATATTTTGAATTTGTTCACGGATTTTTTCGATTCCACTTTTCAGCTCAACAACCAACCCAGCGATTTTCGCCGAATTGGCTTTTGCCGCAATCGTATTGGTTTCTCTGTTCATTTCCTGCACAATAAAATCGAGTTTACGACCAACAGCACCCTTCTCTTCAAGGCTTTGTGAAAACTGTTTAAAATGACTTCGTAGCCTTACGATTTCTTCTGTAAAATTGACCTTATCGGCAAATAATGCGACTTCTTGAATGACTCTTGTCTCGTCGACATTTAAAAGCTCCGTCAGCAAAAATTGACGAAGTCGTTTACGATATTCCTCAACAATCAAGGGCGCATGTTCTTCAATCAAATCAACAAGTTCCGTCAAATGCGCTAATCGAGTTTTTAAATCCTCATAGATATGCTGCCCTTCTAGCGTCCGCATTTTAAGTAAGTGATCGACAGCCTCCTGCACTGCACAAAGAAACGGTTCTTTGAAAGCCTCTTGGTGAAGGCTATCCTCTTCAACCGTCAGCACATCTGGATAATTCGATATCTGATGAACCGCATCCGGTCTTGGTAAGCGCAGTATATCACTTATCTCATTTAATGCTTTATGGTAAGATATAACTAAATTTTTGTCAACCTTTATTTTTTTGAGTCCACCAGATGTTTCGCTGAACGTAACGAACACGTCGACCTTACCACGCTCAATAAAGCCACTGACACACTTTCTTATATCGTCTTCAAAAACATTCAACGTTCTTGGCATGTGACAAGCCATATCGTAATAACGATTGTTAATGGACTTAATTTCTATATGTATCTTATACGCTTCGCTGTCATAGTCCCCACGGCCAAAGCCAGTCATACTTTTCAGCACAAACAAGACACCCTTCTTTTTATAATTTTTGCCAAGCATCCTTCACATGCATTTAAGCCTTGAAAAATCCGTCAAACACCTTTTCTGCCGGTCCAGACATATATACATTTTCATCGTCTGCCCATTCAACAAGCAAAGTGCCACCATCTAGCTCGATTTCAGCTTTTTTGTCAGTTTTTTGATTGAGCACTGCTGCAACTAAAGTAGCACATGAACCAGTCCCACAGGCTAAGGTTATTGCTGCTCCACGTTCCCAGACCCGCATCCTTATATGATTTGAATCCTTGATTTCAACAAATTCCGTATTTGTCTTTTTAGGAAAACATGCATGTGTCTCAAACAAAGGACCGATTTTCTCAAGATCTACAGTTGAAATATCATCGACGAATACGACACAATGTGGATTTCCCATCGAAACGCACGTCATTTTATATTCTTGCCCTAAAACATTGATTGGTTCCGCTAGGATTGTCCTACGACCAAATCCAGTTACCGGAATATCTTCTGCTGCTAAAACCGGCTGCCCCATATTCACACGAATCAATTCTACCGACCCATCATCTGCTGTGATAATTTCCGGAGTCAGTATACCTGCCCCCGTCTCTATAGTGAATACCTTTTTAGTTGTACGCTTAGCCTCATAAACATAGCGAGCGAAACAACGAATACCATTGCCACACATCTCAGCTTCACTGCCGTCAGCGTTGAATATCCGCATTCTAAAATCTGCCTTTTGGGAAGGTAGTATCAAAATAAGCCCATCGGCTCCAATTCCGTAGTGTCTATCACAAACCTTGACAGACAGCTTTGGATAATCGACAATGTTTTCATCAAAACAATCTACTAGTACAAAATCATTGCCACAGCCTTGCCATTTTGTAAATTTAAACTCCATATAATCGACACCTCATTTTATCGCCATTGCTACACCTATTTATTCATTTTACTTGTTTACGCCAATATATGCAAGATTCCTTGAAAATTTACCCGCATTCTGCCGGTTTGACCGTTCAAATTTCTAATGATATACTGATTTGATATCATTAAAGAATGGAGTCGATTGCATGAGCTTAGACGGTTTTTCTATGTCGCCCTTGATCGCTGAACTCAATCAGCATTTATCCGGCAGCCGCGTGGACAAAATAACGCAGCTAAATAAGCAGTCTATTTTACTAAACCTGCGCCAGCCCGGTCAAACATATAATCTGCATATATCGATCAATGCCCAAACCCCAGTTATTCATATCATTCGTAAACCAATGGAAAATCTTCCGGAGCCGCCTGTGTTTTGCATGGTTTTACGCAAACAAATCGAAGGCGGACGAATCGCTCAAATAAGGCAGCACAGTCTCGATCGCCTAGTGATCATAGATATTGATGTGATTGGTGCTGGCGGACTTATCGTCACAAAGTCGCTTGTCGTTGAGTTAATGGGGAAATATAGCAACATGATTTTATTGCAAGAAGGAAAAATCATCGATGCACTACGCAAAGTCGGACATACTAACAGCCGTGTCCGTTTGGTATTACCGGGCTTTGAATACACATTGCCTCCCAATCAAGACAAACTCGATATTTTTTCTGTTCCGGCAAGCGAATGTATCGAAGCTTTAAAAGCTCTACCTGAACTTGCTCTTTCTAAAGCAATCATCAATACTTGCCTCGGCTTGGGTCCAGTCAGTGCAAAAGAAATCGCTTTCGGTGCCGGACTTGATCCGACTATTTTAGTCTCTAATTTAGAGCAGGCAGACTTTACTGCATTGGTTTCCTCTTTAGAGGAAATCGTTCTCTCTTGTAAAAAAGAGTCGATTAAGCCAACCTTGGTCCTCGATGAAAACAAGAAACTACTGGCACTAGCAGCATTTCCGCTGCATATTTACCCTGGAAAAACCACGCAAACGTTCGCATCCATGAGTGAAATGCTTGAGTTTTCCGGCAAACTTTCGGGTCACACGACCTTACCAGACAAAGAACGTTTCAAAAAACTGATCCATACTGAATTGATCCGCGCGCAAAATAAAGCGCAAGTTTTACAAGAAGAACTTGCCCAGGCTCATAATGCCGAAGAGTACAAAATCCGCGGTGATGTCTTGATGACCTATCAATACGAATTGACTGATCATGAGCTTACGGAAACTGAGCTTCCTGATATCTATTCTGAAACCGGTGCATCCATAAAGATCAAACTGGACAAACGCCTTACGATCATCCAAAACATGCAGGCTTATTACCATAAATATGATAAATTGAAACGAGCTCAAGCATTACTTCTGGTACAAATCAAAAATTGTGCGGATAACCACGCTTATCTCAACAGCATTGAAAATTCTTTGGAGTCTTCAACGAAGCTCGCCGAACTCAACGAAATCAAAACCGAGCTCATCAGCACTGGGTATTTAAATGAGCATGTCAAAAAAAAGACCATGGAAAAACCCTCGAAACCCTTTAAATTTTCAGCACCTGATAAAATGATCATCCTAGTGGGAAAAAACAATTTGCAAAATGATAAGCTTACTTTTAAAACAGCGCACCACAATGACATCTGGCTTCATACAAAAGACATTCCAGGTTCACATGTCATCATCCGTTGTGAAAATGATCCCGTCAGTGAAGAAACCTTGGCCTTAGCCGCTGATATCGCCGCTCATTTCAGCAAGGCACAAGGTTCATCAAAGATTCCCGTCGACTACACGCGATGCCGTTATGTGAAAAAGCCTGCCGGGGCAAAGCCCGGTTTCGTTATTTTCACTAATCAAAAAACGCTCTACCAAACCCCTGATACAGAAACACTAACTGCGATTTTAGCAAAAGACCTCAATGCCTAAAGGAACAGTAAGATAATAAAAGAGAGATTGCAGCGCGCTGCAATCTCTCTTTTATTATCTTATGCTTGATTATCAATGATAGCATCTTTGCCACGTTCACCAGTGCGAATTTTCACTGCATCTTCAACATCATAGAGAAAAATCTTACCATCCCCGATATGTCCGGTACAGCACACGCTTTTTATCGCCTTGATAACCGTTTCGACAGGAACTTCACAAATAACGATTTCGACTTTGATTTTAGGCTGTAGACTGATTTCCACTTGCTTGCCTCGATAAACCTCTTTATGACCTTTAGATAATCCACAACCAAAAACATTGCTCACAGTCATTCCCGTAACAGCGATTTCATTGAGCGCCCGCTTGAGTTCTTCCAATTTTTCAGGTCTGGTCATTACTTCAATTTTTGTAATCTTACACATAATAATTCCTCCAAACTTTAATAAAATCAATGTTACTGCCTAAACTTCCTAAAATACAAAGAAGCTTACGTGATCTGCGGAATTGTTTCCCCAAATCACGTAAGCTTCTTTGCTTGCGTTTTCCTTTTATATATCTATACCATGAATCCGTTGATTTTGCAAGTTTTTTCTACCTTACAAGTAGTAAATATCTGACTAAAATCAACGGAATTCACATCATTCCTTAAATTCCCGAATGACGACTTGTTCAGCCTGGTCCACTGTGTTAAGTTGTACGCTGACGACTTCGCGAGCCGCCGTAGGAACATTCTTGCCTACATAATCTGCCCGTATCGGCAATTCTCGATGGCCACGATCGACTAACACCGCCAACTGAATCGTCTTCGGCCTCCCCATATCGATAATAGCATCTAAAGCAGCACGAATCGTTCGCCCAGTATAGAGAACATCATCAATCAAAACAATTGTTTTATCGGTAATATCTACCGGCAATTGCGTCGGGTGCACAATCGGTTGGTAAGACAATGTCGACAAATCATCTCTATATAAAGTGATGTCTAAAACACCTACCGGTAGTTTTTTTCCTTCAATCACTTCAATCTCAGTTGCAATTCGTTCTGCCAAAGGCAGTCCACGTGTACGGATACCAACCAAGACAATGTGGTCGACCCCTTTGTTTTTTTCGATGATTTCGTGCGCTATGCGCGTTAAGGCTCGGCGTATGGCCGGTGCATCAAGTAGTACTGTTTTATCAACCAATTCGGACATAAGATGTACCTCCTAGTGTTTCATTTTTTTTCGTAAAACAGCAAGAATCTTTTCCATATCCGCAGGTAAAGGAGCCTCAAAAGACATTTCTTCCCCAGTCACCGGGTGCACCAAGTTTAAATTTCTTGAATGAAGTGCCTGGCCTGCTATTTTGAATGGAATCTTTTTCTGGCTGCCGTATTTGGGATCCCCTAATAAAGGATAACCAATATATGTCATATGAACGCGTATTTGATGTGTTCGGCCCGTAAGCAGCGTACACTCAACCGCTGTATAGGCACCAAATCGCTCTAATACTTTGAATTTCGTCGTAGCAACTTTTCCATGCTCAAATACAACTGCCATTTTTTTTCGATCGGTCGGATGACGCCCTATATCCCCGTGGATAACGCCCTCATCTTCTTTGATATTGCCATGAACAATTGCTATATATTGGCGTGTTGCTGTTTTTTCCTTAATTTGCTCCGCCAAATTTAAATGCGCTGCATCATTTTTAGCTACCACCATCACACCGGATGTATCCTTATCCAAACGATGAACGATTCCAGGACGTATTTCTCCATTGATTCCAGACAAATCTTTACAGTGTCCTAAAAGAGCATTGACCAAAGTCCCGCTATATACACCCGTAGCAGGATGCACGACCATACCTCGAGCCTTATTGACAACAATCATATGTTCATCTTCGTAGAGAATGTTCAGCGGCAGCGTTTCTGCTTTTATTTCGACTGCGATAGGCTCTGGAATAGTAAAATCGATTTCATCACTTTTCCTAAGCTTGTAATTGGCTTTTTTTAGTGTTCCATTCACTTTTACAGCACCATCTGCAATAAGTTTTTGTAGATGTGCCCTTGAAAGCTCCGGATGCTGTTTCACTAAAAAAACATCCAACCGTTCATCCACTTGATCTGTAACATCATATTTTTCTTCTATCATTTTACGGCTCAATCATCCTTTGTCTGCAAAAATACATTGTAAATAACCAGTCCAACACCAACGACAATAGCAATATCAGCAAAATTAAAGATTGGCCATATGCGAAAATCAAAAAAATCGACAACTGCGCCAATTCGTATTCGATCAATCAGATTGCCAACAGCGCCGCCTAAAAGAAGGCCTGCACCACAGCGCAAAAGCAATGGCTCTTTTAAAAGCCGCGCATAAAAATAAGCTGCAACTACAAGTATTGCTACGGCAACAAAAATAAAAAACAGGCGTTGGTTTTCCAAGATCCCAAATGCAGCTCCTGGATTTAAGATATAGGTTATATGGAATATGCCCGTTATAATGGGGTGTGACATCCCCACGGACATCGTCCCTTGAATATAAAACTTAGCCACTTGATCTAAAATAATCGTAAAAATAAACAACATTAATATTGGCACATAAAAAACCCCGTTTATTGCGTATTGCTTTATTTTCTATCTTCATCAGAAACTGTTGTTTCCGCTATTTCTTGCGGCTGTCCCAAAAGTTCCAACTCCGTCAGCAGCATTGTACGAAGCTTCGTGCTAAACGTTTGCTTACGCTGCCCAAGCTGTTCATACTCCATCTGCATTCCTTTTACTTTAATAGAAGCTTCCGCTAGCATCTTTTCAGCCTCAAGCTGCGCAGCTTTTGTAATGTTTTCTTTTTCTCGTTGCGCATTTACTTTGACTTCTTCTGCTGTTTTTTGCGCGACTACCAAAGTTTCATGCAACGTACTTTCCAAACGCTGGAACCTGGCCAGTTCTTTTTCTAAACGATCGATGGTTTCTTGGAACTGTCGGTTTTCTCTATACAATTTTTCATAATCATTGCCTACACGATCAAGAAAATCATCAATTTCATCTTCATTATAACCACGAAAACTTCTTTTAAACTCTTTATTATGTATGTCAATCGGTGTAATCATTTAACCCGCCTCCTGCTAGATGTATCGTCTCAACAAAATTCCCATACGGCCCTTTTTTGTCTGTCCGCGAACTTCAACGACTTCAACTCGCCCTCTGCCTCGCATTGAAATAATATCGCCTTCTTTAACTGCTTGCGATGCATTTTTGACAGATTGCCAATTGAGCTTAAGCTTATCTGCCTCGATATCGGATGCGGCTTTACTCCTAGAACAGCCAAAGCCTGCAGCTGCAACTGAATCAATACGAAGCGATGCAACGGTTGCTTTTATTTCTTTGCAGCGTTCCTCACGAGGTTCAATATCCGATAAATCCATCAACTGACAGCTTACCTTGGCTGCCCCGATTTGCACGCAGTTTTGCAAAATGAAATCTGCCATTTTCGCATCACTGAGAACCGTCACCGAACCTGCCTTGATCAACAAATCGCCGATTTGTCCGCGATCGATACCAAGCCCCATCAAAGAACCTAAAACATCTCTATGGCTGATATGATAAAATTCATCGTTCCAAGAAGCTTTTACAACCGCCAAATCATAAGATTCAGTTCCCATAAAATCTTCATGCACAAAAGCGGCTTTCTGTCGTTCGGCCCCCTCATAGCCTCCAGAAAAAGAAACTTTTATTCCTGGATAATTCGCGGCAATTGTCTCTGCAATCTCACATCCATACGGATCTAAAAAAGCCGAAACACGAAACTTTCTATTTTTACTGACTGTTTCTGCCATGTCGACTAATTTTACAGCGACATCAGCGCCTTCTGTTCCTTTATAATAACGTATTAGTTTTTCTCGATCTGCCATATCATTTCTTCCCCATTGCCTTTGATTTATCTACTGCAGCCTGTACTGCATCAATTAACGCAGCCCGGACAGCACGCTGCTCAAGAACACGAATTCCTGCAATCGTCGTCCCTGCTGGCGAGGTGACCTTATCGCGCAAAACTGCTGGATGTTCTTTTGTCGTCAGAACCATCTTAGCTGCGCCAAGAAGCGTTTGAGCTGCCAATGTGATAGCATCCTGCCGCGGCAGTCCAGCCTGCACACCAGCATCAGCGAGTGCATCGATCATGACAAAAGCATATCCCGGACCGCTGCCAGAAAGGCCGGTCACTGCATCCATGGCGCTTTCTTTGACGACTAATGCTTTACCAACTGCACCAAAAAGATTTTCAATGACTTTGCTATCAGCTGCTGTAGCATTTTTGCCAAGTGCAAGAGCTGACATGCCTTCGCCCACAGATACTGGTGTATTAGGCATAACACGAATCACTGGTTGTTTTAGAAAATACTGTTCCAAAACCTCGGTCGCCAAGCCAGCAACGACAGACACCACAATCGTTTTTTCTGGAACCTGTTCATATATTTCTTCAATAGCCGTCTTTGCCACCTGCGGCTTTATCGTCAAAAACAAAACATCAACATCTGCCAAAAAGCTCGCAGCGCCAACAAAAGCTTTCACTTGATATTTATCAACCAAATATTGGCATCTTTGTTCTTTATGGTCAGACAAGAAAACATCTGACGGCACTGCAAGATTATTTTCTATAATCCCGCCAACCAACGCTTCCGCCATTGCTCCAGCACCAATAAAACCTATTTTCACGCGAGGTCACACTCCTATTTTTTCATCCAAGGCATTTCTGTCGATAAGGTATTCGTTTCATCTTGTGTGTATGAAACATTCACATTATTAGGCGCACATAAAAAAACATTTTTACCCACTTTTTTAATATCGCCAGCTAAAGCATACGTAGTGCCACTGATGAAATCAATAATTCTTTTTGCCGCTTCACTGTCGGTGTTTTCAAAATTGACAACTACAGGCTTCTTGTTTTTTAAATGATCAGCCACTTGCTGTGCATCATCAAAAGAAGATGGTTCGATGACCATAACCTTCATCTGCCGGGCAGTTTCTGCTGCAGCCCCAGCCGCATGGAAATTCACAATATTATCTGGCGAATTATTGCGGCGCTGGCCTTCATCCGTATAATCATCCATTTGCTCAATCCCACCTTTTTTGTTTTCATCTTGTTCGCTGGCATCCATCAACCCGATTTTCCCGCAGATTTTGTCTACAAAGCTCATGCCATTTCCCCCTTGCTCAATACTGACGCTGCCCAAAGATGGCTGTCCCCACACGGACTATATTGGCGCCTTCTTCGATTGCAATCGTATAATCATGGCTCATCCCCATGGACAAATATTTCATTTCAGCCGTTTTGAATTGCATCTTCTTAACGTCTTGATAAAATCCATACATTTCCCTAAACAATGGCCTGGTTTGTTCTACATCTTCATAGTTGGGTGCTATGCACATCAATCCGCAAACATGAAGATTTTCCCACTGGTCGATTTTTGCCAAGACTGCTGGCATTTCTTCACGAAAAAAACCAAACTTGCTTTCTTCGCGAGCTAAGTTCACTTGCAAAAGCACCTCTTGTACTTTACCTATTTTTTGTGCTTCCTTATTGATCTGCTCCGCCAGTTTTTCACTGTCGATTGAATGAATGATGTCAAATAAGTTAACTGCCTGCTTTGCCTTATTCGTTTGCAAATGGCCAATTAAATGCCATTGGACTTTTCGATCAAGAATAGCAGCTTTTCCAGCAGCTTCTTGGATACGATTTTCTCCAATACAGACAACCCCTTCATCTATGGCTTCTCGCATAGCAATCACGTCATGGTTTTTCGTGACCGCTATCAGTGTTATTTCATCTGCACTAACAACAGAGGTTCGTTTTGCTAAACTTGCCTTTATTTTATCTTGTACATCATGTAAATTTTCCTTTATCATAAAACCCCTCCACTGAATAAATATTCGCGAATAATAAGAAATACCCTTTCTTTCGCCAAATATTTATTTTAAGCAGAGCAGTGCTCCTATGCGACCTGTTTTTCCGTTATCTGCCCGATACGAAAAAAATACATCTGCATTGCATTTTGTGCATACACCAGCAACATCTATATGGTCTGGCTTCACACCAATTTCTTCTAGCTGTATCCGATTGGCTGCCCAAAGATCAAGCATCCATTTGTTCGCACTCGTTCCCGGTGAAATGATTTGTTTTTCCGCAGCAGGAAAAGCTTCAACAAACTGATTCTTTACATATGCATCAACTTCATAGCAGCAAGGCCCGATTGACGGTCCAATCGCAACGAGGCATTGATCTGCAAGGGTACCAAATTCACGCTTCATTGCCAAAAGCGTTTTTTGTGCAATTTTCCCCACGGTCCCTTTCCACCCGCCATGGGCAATACCAATAGCTCTATGTTCTGGATCAAAAAACAGTATAGGTGTACAATCTGCGAAAAAGAGAAATAAAGGCAGGCCTTTTTCATTGGTGATAAGTGCATCTGTCGCAGAAATCGCCGTTTCATACGTTTTGCTGCCAGCACCTGCTTCATTTTTGCTAACTTTAAAAACAGCCGTACCATGCACTTGTTCACAAGTACATAGCATTGCCGGATCAACTCCCAACCCACGAGCGAAGATATCACGATTTTTAAGGACCTTATCGACCTCATCACCATTGTGCAAAGCCAAATTCAAAGAAGCATAGGCGTTTTCGCTCACCCCGCCAAAGCGCGTTGAAACAGCTTGCTGCAGACCCGAATCTTCCAAGGATGAAAATGTTCCATACCATACTCCCTGTTCTCCATAACGCAAAGAAAAGCTCATCGTTTTGCCTCCTCAGGTTTACATACCCCACAGCGAACGCAACCGTCGAAACATTGGATCGTGGCCTTTTGCTCTTGCGCCATCTTCAATTCGTTGGATAAATATTCCTGAGTAAAGCCCATATCCAAGACTGCCCACGGCAGGATTTCCTCTTCGGATCGTTGTCGATATAAATAAAATTCATCTGTTAAGCCTTGTTCCTTGAGTGCTCTTTTAAATGCCTTGCTGCCACCAAGCTGATGCGCTGCATACAATACAGCACCAATCCGGCGGTCCCCGCGAGATAATATGCCCTGCACGTAAGCCTCCTTAGGTGACTCAATTAATACATCCACATTTTTTCTCTGTTTAAAGGCATTTTTAAGGTATTTCAACGAATGTTCAACTTTTTTCATATTAGCCATAGGCATCCATTGAAACGGTGTCAACGGTTTCGGAATGAATGGATTCACACTAAGGGTCAAGGTTCCTTTATTGCCGAGCTTTTCCATATAATCCTTAAGCTCATTTGTCATCGTAACAATTGCCTCGATGTCTTCATCTTCTTCAAAAGGCAAGCCAATCATGATATAAAGACGAAAATTCTTGATTCCCGCTTGTACACCAAAGTCAATGGATTTAAATAAATGTTCTTTTTCAATGCCTTTATTGATGATACGACGAATCTTTTCACTGCCGGCTTCCGGGGCCATCGTCAATGTCTTAAGTCCGCTTTGCGCTAAAGAATCAACCAATTCCTGCGTCACCGAATCGGCACGGAAAGAAGCTACGGACATCGGCAAGTCCATCGATAAGATGGTATGGCACAATTCATTGATTTGCGGATAATCGGAGATTGCAGCTCCCATCAAACCAACTTTTTTATTGTATTTTTTTGCTAAAGTAACCATTTCCAGCACTTTTTCCAAGGAACGATTCCTCGGCTGGCGGAAACAGTATCCTGCCATACAAAAACGGCAATGTCGGCCGCAGCCACGAGCAATTTCCACGAGAAAAAGATTGAACTCTGTATCTTCTGTCACAATTATCGTATGTGCATCATACGCATCTAAATTCTTCACCCATTGGCGATCAATTTTGTCTGGTACATTCGCCGCCGGGGCAACACAGGCAATCGTGCCATCAGCATTATAAGTATGCTGATAAAACCGCGGTACATACACTCCAGGAATCGAGGCCAAACAAAGGAGTATTTCCTCCCGGCTTTGATTATTTCCCAAGGAAGCATAATAAACATCCAAGAAGTGCTGAATCGTCTCTTCGCCTTCCCCAATGATAAATGCATCGACAAATGGACTTAATGGTTCTGGATTAAAAGTAGCACAAGGTCCCCCCGCAATCACGATTGGATCTTTTTCTGTCCGGTCCTCTGCCAATACCTTAACTTTACCTAACGTCAATACTTTAAGCAGATTAAAATAATCCATCTCAAAGGAAACCGCAAATCCAATTAAAGGAAACTCACACAAAGGCGTCTGTGTCTCCAAACTCATGATTGGCGTATTGGTGCGTTCATATTCTTTAAGTTCCTGTCTCTCCGGCAAAAATACACGCTCACAAGCAGTTTCCGGGCGAGAATTGATCTGTTGATATAAAATATGCATTCCCAAATTCGACATTCCAACAAAATATGAATTTGGATACACCAAAGCGAACCTCGAGCGCGCTCCAGCCGCAAATATTCGATGTCCCTGCTCTTTCGCTAATATTTTTTGTAAATTTTCTTTTAACTCCCAAGACAAAGGCCTTCACCTCCCGCTTATTCTTATTTATGAAGAAAAATAGCTCACGATTGTGAGCTTTTTTGGTTATCTTTTTCTATTGTTACTTGCTTTTTTTCGAGCAAGCCTTCCAGTTCATCTTTGAAATTGCTGATATCCGTAAACTTTCTATAAACAGAAGCAAAACGAATATAGGCGACCTCATCAAAGTCCTTCAATTTTTTCATCACTAGCTCACCGATTGCTGCTGTTGAAATTTCCCTATCCATCGTATTGCGGAGTTCTTTTTCAATCTCATCGGTCAAATCTATGATGCGTTCTGTCGAGATATCCCTTTTATCGCAAGAACGAATTAAACCATTCAGCAATTTATTGCGATCGAAAATAACTCTTCTGCCATCATTTTTAATTACCATAAGAGGAACTTTTTCGATTACCTCATATGTCGTGAAGCGTTTGCCGCAGCTTGTACATTCGCGCCGACGGCGAATCGTATTGCCATCATCGGCTCCGCGAGAGTCAATGACCCTGCTATCAATTTCCTTGCAAAAAGGACAACGCATCGTGTAACACCTTCTCTTTCAAAACTGACTGATTTATCTTTTTTTCTTATTTCGAGCCTTTACACGAATATCACTTGTCGGTCGGTTGGGCTGCATCGTTTTTGGCGGACGAATCAAGCATTTAGGGCCATACCCAATCAAATCCTCACGATGTGCCTTTACTAAAGCCTGCTGAACAATATGATAATTTTTCGGGTCACGATACTGCATAAGTGCCCGTTGCATTTTTTTCTCAAAAGGTTCTTTTGCCGTATAAACAGCCTCACCAGTAAGTGGATTCAATCCACTGTAGTACATGCAGGTAGACAAAGTCCCCGGCGTTGGAATGAAATCTTGTACCTGCTCTGGCCGATAATTCAAATCGCGAATAAATTCAGCAAGCTCTATTGCCTCTTTCAAGGTCGCCCCTGGATGGCTCGACATGAAATACGGAACCAAATACTGCTCTTTGCCAATTTTTTCGTTCATTTTTTTAAAATCACGAGCAAATTTCACGTACACATCTTTTCCCGATTTGCCCATAAGTGTCGTAACTTTCTCAGCAATATGTTCCGGTGCAACCTTAAGCTGCCCACTTACATGATAGCGGCACAACTCTTCTAAAAAATCATCTTTTGCCGCTAACAAATAATCAAATCGTATGCCCGAGCGAATAAAGACTTTTTTCACTTTCGGCAGACTGCGAAGCTCTCGCAGCAACTCGATATAATCTGAGTGATCCGCTTCAAGATTATGACAAGGTGCTGGTGCCAAGCATTTTTTGCCACGGCAAGTCCCTCTGTCCAACTGTTTTTTGCAAGAAGGAATACGGAAATTAGCCGTAGGACCACCAACATCATGAATATAGCCTTTAAATTGAGGCATTTTTATCAACGCCTGTGCTTCTTTAAGCAAAGACGCTTTACTTCTATGCTGGATGATCTGCCCTTGATGCGATACGATTGCACAAAAATTACAGCCGCCAAAGCAACCGCGATGGCTCACCAAGCTAAATTGGACTTCTAAAATCGCCGGCACACCACCAGCAGCTTCATACGATGGATGGTAGGTGCGCTGATATGGCAAATCATAGATTTCATCCATCTCTTCTTCTGACATTGGAAGCGCTGGTGGATTTTGCACCACATACTGGCTTCCACTGCGCTGTACTATGATTTTGCCCCGAATTGCATCTTGTTCAAGATATTCGGTTTTAAACGCTTCGGCAAACTTCACTTTGTCCCTTGCAACTTCTTCAGCCGAAGGAATTGTCATATAATCCCAAATACATTCAAGGTCCTTAACCAGACATGCTGTACCGCGAACTCTGGTGATATCCTTGACTGCAATCCCTTGATGAAGTTCTGACGCAATCTCTAAAATCTGTCGTTCACCCATTCCATAAATCAAAAGATCAGCACGACTATCGAGCAAAAGTGATCGGCGAACCGAATTCGACCAATAGTCATAATGAGCGAAACGGCGCAGACTCGCCTCTATTCCACCGATAATGATCGGCACATCTTTCCATAACTCCCGTAAGCGGTTACAATAAACAACAACTGCGCGTTCAGGACGACAGCCAGACTTCCCGCCGGGCGAATATAAGTCATTGTGCCTGGTTTTTTTTGCAGCTGTAAATTTATTGAGCATAGAATCCAAATTACCGCTTGAAACCAATACGCCCAAACGAGGTTTCCCCAATTTAGCGAAATCAGCTGTACTGTGCCAATCCGGCTGCGCAATAATTCCCACACGATATCCATGCTTTTCCAGGAGTCGGCAAATAATCGCCGGTCCAAAACTCGGATGATCCACATAGGCATCACCCGAAACAAAAATAAAATCCAGCTCATCCCAGCCGCGATGGCTCATATCGATTTTATTCATTGGTAAAAAATCATTCATCAATTAACCTCTGTCTACTCGGCATTTTCCACTTTATCAGGGCTGAATTTTTTACTCACAACATCCCCGTTATTGCCAAGTTTTCCTAAACTTTTTCCATTATGTGTAATTTCAACAGCGCCTGCATTACCAGCGGTTATGACCAATTGCTTGGTTGCTTTCCACGATAACTTTTCGCCGGATTTTACAGTTCCTTCAAAAATCGTTTTGTCATCAGCGATAATCTTAGTCCAGCACTTATCCGTGAAATTCGCCGTAACTTCGACGTCATCATACTTTTTCTCTGCTGTAACTGGTGCATCTTTTGTCTTTGCCGTCGCTGCTGGCGTAGTAACGGTTTTAGCAGGTGCAGACTTTTCTGTCTCACTTGCATCTGACCCAAACGCCCAATAAGCTCCGCCTAAAATGACCCCAGCGACCACTACGCCTGCAATGATTTTTTGGGTATTGCGCGATTTTTCGACCCGTTCGCGAAAATCATTTTTAAGATAGTTATTTGCATCGGCTGCAACATTTTTTGCTGCCTCCGATTTATTTAAATCCTCTTTTGCCTCTATTGGCATCGCAGTTTTTTTTTCTGCATGATACTGCTGGAGCATAGCCGCCCCATCGAGTTTAAGGTATTCTGCATAGGACTTTATAAAGCCTTTCAGGTAAACCTCTCCTGGTAAAACATCATACTCTCCTTTTTCAATAGAAGATATATATAAACTGCGAATGCTTATATCTCTTTCCACATCTTTCACAGTTAAATTCTGCTTTTCACGTTCTTCTCGTAAAATATCACCCAGCATTGGCAAAAACTCCTCTTCAAGTTGACTATAACAATACTCATATCATTATACATTAACGATACTGTTTAGACAAATAAAAGCTAGCGTATTTGCATTTATTTTAAAAATATTTTACTATGATAGCAAAGGACGGTGTTTTTATGACCATTGAACTCAAAGGATATTATAAATTGCCTCATCTCGCCGAGCCACAGCTCATTGATTTCAATCTTGTCTTCCACAAATCTTTCATGCGTAAATACACGGCTTATAAAACCTTCGATAAATTCCTCAGCGCAGGGAAATTCGGAATCAAAAATCAAGCTGATTTTGAAGCCTTATCCGAAGAAAAAATGGATGTGCATGTTAAAAGAAACAGCAAATTCTCCAATTGGCAGGAAATGCTTGATTTCGCTACAGATAAGTACATTTTGCAAGAAGGCATTTCGCCAGCAGTGCTTGAAAGAAATCCCTTGAACACGGTGTTGGGAAATATCCCAGTCCATAATACGCAATCCTAAATGCTTCAAAGCTGTACCCAGCATTCATAATCACTTTGCGGTATCAACTTTTTAGCGAATAGGAAAAGGCAGAAAAACACAGCTTGTTTACGAAGCCGTTTTTCTGCCTTTTTATAACTGGCAAATAAAAAAATCGCATAAAAATACAGATTTTTCAGATGATATTGTCACATACCTTCAATTATGATAAAACATATAATCGCAAGCTCCGGTAAATCTCCGGCACAACTACAACGACACCGATTGAATTCACAAAGCTTTTATTTTATAGACTTGAATATCCACATCACCTTCAACAGGTATCTTTTCTTCATACAAAATATCCATGGCAATCAACTTATGTATTGTCTCTAAAAATTCACTTTCCAATACCCAATCATGATATTTATAGGCTGTCCCAATAAAAAGCATTGCAGCCGTTTCTAAAATTTCTTTTTCCAGCTTTGAAAAAACCATTCCACCACCTCCTGCAAAATTGATATAAATGAACTATGGTTCCCCTAAAACACGTTATCCCCTGGCGAAAATGCAAATCACATTTTAAAAATAATTAGTTCAATATATAAATTTATTTTCAAAATAGATTTATAAAATATACTTCCATACAATTAATTTATATTATAACATTAAAATTATATAATTCAAAGTAAATAGATTGAATTATTTTCCATAAAAACAATATAAAAACCGGGATGGGCATTCTATCTTTTGCCCATCCCGGTCATAACGACAACGTATCCTATTTTTACTGATCTCCAATCATGCGCACTTCTGGATAAAGCTTTACGCCATGCTTCTCGTAGACGCGCTGCTGCACGGCTTCAATCAACTCTAACACGTCTTTTGCCGTTGCTTGTCCAGAATTCACGACAAAACCAGCATGCTTTGTCGAAATTTGTGCACCACCAACCTTAAAACCCTTCAATTCGGTTTGTTCAATCAGCGTTCCGGCAAAATAACCTTGTGGTCGTTTGAATGTACTCCCGGCACTAGGCATTTCTAAAGGTTGTCTGCTCTCTCTTTTTTGCGTCAACAGCCCCATCTTTTCTTCAATTTCTGCAGGATCGCCTTTATCCAAAATAATTTCGACTTCACAAATCACTTGTTCATTTTCTTGGAATATGCTATGCCGATAAGCAAATGCCAATTCCGCTCGATCATAATGGACCACTTCGCCTTGCTTATTTACTGCCGTAACTGCTGCCACAACATTTTTGATTTCACCATCGTAAGCTCCAGCATTCATAAATACCGCTCCACCGATGCTTCCAGGAATCCCCACAGCAAATTCAAGCCCTGTCAAAGAAAGACCTGCCGCATATTGGGACACATCAGCTAATAAAGCTCCCGCACTGGCAAAAACACGGTTATTTTCATGTCGAATCGTCGCAAAGGGTGAATTTATCTTGACAACAACACCGCGAATCCCCTTATCGAGTACCAATACATTCGAGCCATTGCCCAAAATTGTAAAGGGAACTTGATACTGCTCAATCAATTTGAATACACGCGTCACATCTTCTACTGAAGCCGGAAAGACCAGGCAATCTGCCGGTCCGCCGATTTTAAACGTCGTATGTTTACTCATGGGCTCATTTAAAAAAATCTGTTCTTTCGGCACAGCCTGTTCTAACGCTTTAATAAAAGCTTGCATATTTTGCAAAATAAAGTCATTCCTTATCTAAAAATATTAATCTAAGTGATCAAAGCCAACTTGCTTCAAATGTGAAAAATCCATTTGTCTCATAGCTTCATACGCTACAATAGCTACAGAATTCGACAAATTAAGCGATCTGGCATCGCTGATCATCGGAATACGAATACATGTATCCCAGTGCTCTTTTAAGATTTCTTCTGGAATTCCCGCGGTCTCTTTGCCAAATACCAGCATGTCATCTTCAGTGAACGTCACCTCTGTATAAGATTGCGGTGCTTTTGTCGTGCTATAATAAAACATATGCCCTTTATATAAATCCAAGACTTCAGCAAAGTTTTCATGATAATGGATTTTCACCAAATTCCAGTAATCAAGGCCTGCCCGCTTTAAATATTTGTCGTCTGTAGAAAAGCCCAACGGCTTTACTAAATGCAATTCAATGTTCGTTGCGGCACAAAGGCGCGCTATATTCCCTGTATTTCCAGGGATTTCTGGTTCGATTAAAACAATATGCACTAGATACACCTCTAAATTTTTTTATCCTAATTATAACTTATTTATTATAACCAAAATGTACTTGAAAAACAATGAAGAATTCTTCGACCTTCCCGGTAATAAAAAAATCCGTTCTGTACGATTAAAACACGGCTTTAAAATTCGATGCCGCACTGAGCAGGAATCCCTGTTTTATAAGGATGTTTAATTTCCTTCATTTCAGTTACTAAGTCCGCTCGATCAATAATTTCTTCGGCTGCATCCCTGCCAGTCAAAACAAGATGCATTGCCGGCGGCTTTTCTTCAACAATACGCATGAGGTTTGGCAATGGAACTAGCCCAAATTTCACAGCGTAATTGATTTCATCTAAAATCACCATATCCCATAATCCATTTTTAATTTCCATTGCTGCCTCTGCCAGAGCATCTGCAGCTGCTTTTTGATGAAGCAACGTATCTTCTTCACTTGCATTTTTCCTCGTAAATCCTCTTCCCAGTGCCCGTATCTGAATTTGCGGTGAAAATTTCTCCAAAGCTTTCAATTCACCATATTTCCATTTACCTTTGATAAACTGTAATATAAGTATGCGCAGCCCCTGTCCCCAGGCTCGCACAGCAAGGCCAAGCGCTGCTGTAGTTTTCCCTTTGCCATTTCCAGTGTGGACGATGAGCAGGCCATGTATATCTTCATTTTTCATTGTAAAACCCTTTCTCTCTATCTATATTATATTCCACCAAAAAACAAAAACATGCTATACTATACTTATAGTATCATATTCGAGGAGTCTTTATGAAGAAATTTATTGCATTCGCATTCATCATTTTGTATCTAACACTTTTATGTATTTTCTTCACCGAAACTACCGATGTCCTTGATTTGAAATCTTTTGATTTCAAAAGCAGCATCGTTGAAAACAACAAAAGCTTTTTACTAAGTTGGCTGCGCCTACCGTATCCGGCTTACTATGAAGTCGAAGTTTTCACTAAAAATCCAAACCCCAAAATTTCATCTGAGCCTTATCATTTAGTCAAAAAAGAATTCACCTTTGGCAATTCTTATACTTTACCGCCAACTGCCGTACCTACATATTATCGCATCACAGCACATGGAATTTTTGGTACTTTGGGAAAACCTTCGGCCATGATTCCAAACAGTGTTTTCAACAAAGACCCTGCTATGCCTACGATCATCAGCAAATATCCCAATTCAGCCCCGGCAAGCCAGATGCCTTATCTTATTTGGCATACGGTCCCCGGCGGAGTCTATTATGAGCTCGAACTTTTATCCGCTCCACCAGAAAACCCCAACGGCATTGCCTTATCGCAAAAATACCATGTTTTTAGCACACAATCGATTTTCAATAATGCCTATCAAGCCGATTTGAAACCATTTGCCGCATACCAAAAACTTTATTGGCGCGTGCGAGCCATTGCCTTTTCAGGCAATCCGATCGGAGTGTTTTCCGATGCAGAAGAAATCTCCATCAATCCTGCCCAACCAATTCCGCAAGCTCCTTTGCCAAATGATTTCGATCAAATGCCAAATTTTGCACAACCGCTCTACCCTGTCTATAATTGGATTCCGCTTCATAACATCATGCGCTACGAAGTCGAGCTTTTAACCGATCCCCCCGCACAAGAAAACAATACCCAGCCGTCGCCAAACCGTATCTGGTACGCTGTAGTCAATGGAGCTTCGAGCTGCTACGATGAATATCCGCGTATGGAACCTGGCGATTATTATTGGCGGGTCCGTGCTATCGATGCCGCCGGAAACACCATCGGAACCTACTCAACCTCACAAAAATTCACCGTAAATAAGCCTTCGTTCCGGCCACTTGCAGCCACCTTAGGAGACAGCATCACCCACGGTGGAGGGTCATTATCTTACTCCCCATCAAATTTAGAATACAGTTACCAAACATATTTAGATTTCCCTGTAATAAACTTAGGGCGCAGCGGTGATACTTCAACGACAACCGCAGCCCGTTTTGAGCAAGACGTCCTTCCCTATCAGCCCTATAACCTGTTGATATTATGCGGCACAAACAGTGTCCGAGCAGATACACCCGTCTCCGTAATCATTCATGACATCGATACGATTCGGGCAAAATGTGAGGCAAATGGTATACGCCCAATATTTTTGACATTAATGCCTATTAATCCGCCCAATATTTTAAAGGCATTCCAAACAGATACAGATCCAGATTGGAAAAATAAGATTGCAGCCGTAAATGCCCATATTCGCAGTTTACCTTATTTCATCGACCTTGAGCCATATTTTTACGACCAGCAAGGGTTCATGTCCAATGATTATTCAATTGATGGACTGCACCCTGACATAACGGGTAAGCAGCTTATGGCTCAAATCATCAATGCCCATATGGATTTATTAAAAAAATAAACAAAAAGATCGCAAAGCAAAAATTTTGCACTGCGATCTTTTTGTTTGGCAAACATATTTTATTTAAAACATCTATAGGCTTTTATATTTGGTATTCGATTTCATTTTCGCGGCACCATTCTTCTGCCAGTCGTAAAAATTCTTGCCGACGAAAATCCTGCCATGCATGAGTCAAAGAACCTTGTGACAATTCTTTCCGAAAACAGCGCAAGGCGCCGGTTTGTCTAAGAGCCTCTTCTAAAACTTGGCAAATTCCTTCTTCTTGCAGCTTGGCAAACTTTTTCATCATTGCGTGTTCATCGATTTCATAGGAGTCCGGCAAAGGAACATAGCGTTGCCAATTATCCTCAACTTCAAAAACATGCTGCAATACCTCGTCTTCAGATTGCTCCTCTATGCTTTCGTCATACTCATCCGCAAATTCCAGAAAACGGTTTTCCTCTATATCAAAATAAATTTTCCACATATCTGTTTTTTCCAATTTAGCAGCAATCTCCGCTAATGTTATATCCATCATATTTTCTCCTCTTTCTCGCAATCTCTATCGATAAAATGAATCTCTTTTGATTCATAGAAATCACCTTATAAAAATCAGTGCTTGTACTTTTGTACTTCCCCTATTATAGATGATTTAATTGCTTGTTTCAACGCCAATCGGCCCCGTCTCGAAGAAAAAACAGAAGGCCTTTTTTCTGATAAACGATTGCACGCCTATCAGAAAAAAGACCTTCATTTATTTTGCCATTTTTTCTATGCTTATATCTCGAATAATTTTTCTGTCTGATCGAGGATTTTATCTCTACGATCTTTCGCTTGCGAGAAATATCCATAAATCGCTTCTCTATCGCCAGAATCGATTGCCTTTATTACCTCTTCTAAAATCCCTTGCAATTCTTTTAGATTATTTATGATAGGTGTCTTGTTCGATATACAGATATCAGCCCACATATCTGAGTTTGAAGAGGCAATCCTCGTAGTATCTTTAAAACCGCCGCCAGCAAGCTTGATACTAGATTCCAAATCCCCCTGACTGCGATTGAGTAAAGTCACCAATGCCGCCGCTGCAACATGCGGCACATGGCTGATGATCGATGCACAACGGTCGTGCGCAGCAATGTCAAGCGTCGTAAGATTTGCTCCAGTAAGTCGTAACACAGCCAACACTTTCTCTACGATTTCACGCGGTGCACCAGTGTCTTCAACAATGACATAACATTTATTCACAAATAAATCTTTATCTGCCGCCTCCACACCGCTCCTCTCTTTTCCCGTCATAGGATGCCCCGCGACATAATATATGTCACTTGGCAAAAGGTTTTTCAAATGTTCCCATATATGCTGTTTTGTACTCCCAGCATCTGTTAAAATTGCTCCCTTCTTCAAAAAGGGCAGCATTTTTTCTACCATTGGAACTATCTGTAATACTGGTGTACTCAGAAAAACAAGATCTGCATCTTCTACCACATCTTTTATATTGCCTGATGCTGCATCGACTGCCCCGAGCGAAACAGCTCTCTGCATACTTTCTTGTGTTCGGGACAGGCCTTTTATATAGACACCATCTTTCAAACGATCTTTAAGTGCTAAACCTAACGAGCCACCAATCAATCCCACACCAATAATTGCAACCTTCAATTTTTCCATATTATTCCCGTCCCATAACCTGCATCATATTCTGGACATCTTTCATGACCAAAGAGAAATTTTCTGGTGTCAGTGACTGATCGCCATCGCTTAAAGCGATTTCTGGATGTGGATGGACTTCTATCATCAATCCGTCTGCCCCAGCAGCAATGGCAGCTCTTGCCATAGGGCGAACCATCTGCCAACGCCCCGTGCCATGGCTCGGATCGACGATGATCGGCAAATGTGACAATTCCTTGACAGCCGCAACTGCACTTAAATCAAGTGTATTTCGCGTAAAGGTCTCATACGTCCGAATGCCGCGTTCGCAAAGGATGACATTATAATTGCCTTCGCTTAAGATATATTCTGCAGCATTTAGCCATTCACTGATGGTAGCTGACATTCCTCGTTTTAACAAAACAGGTTTTTGAGATCTTCCCACGGCCTTTAAAAGCTCAAAGTTTTGCATATTACGTGCCCCAATTTGCAGGACATCTGCATATTCGCTGATCAAATCAAGTGCATTCATGTCAACGATTTCCGTAACGACTTTTAATCCCGTTTTCTCCCCTGCCGCCTTAAGCATTTCAAGGCCTTCTCTTGCAAGCCCTTGAAAATCATACGGTGACGTTCTTGGCTTAAAAGCACCCCCGCGCAGAAAATTCGCTCCACGTGCTTTAACAGCTTCAGCAGACTCTAAAAGCTGCTCCATGCTCTCCACTGCACACGGGCCAGCCATAATCCCAAGGTTTCCGCCACCAACCAAAACTCCGCCGATATTTACGATGGTGTCTTCTGGCTTGAACTCACGACTTACCAATTTATATTTTTCTGTGATTTGCACAGTTTTTTCAACGCCTTCAAAAGCCTTCATCTGCAATCCGGAAATGATTTTCTTATCACCGATTACGCCGACAATTGTCCGCAACTCCCCTTTTGACAGATGATACCGCAACCCCTCTTTCAGGATTTTATCCTGAACCTTTTTCAAATTTTCCTTCGTCGCTGTCGGACTCATAATAATAATCATCATTTTTTCCTCCTCAAAGTGCTTTTCTCTTAAAAATGGGTACAAAAAAACCCGTCCCCTAGACAGGGACGAGTCATATAACCCGTGGTACCACCCTGCTTGCCATAAGCAAGCCACTCATTCGAGTACTAACATACTCTAGCCTATGATAACGGTGGCATTCCGGCTCAGCCTACTATAATTTCAGCCTGCTGCTTACAAGTGTATTTCAACCGACCCGCTTGCTGCGTTGCACCACCCACAGCTCTCTGTAAAACAGGATTCGATTTACTCCGTCTTGTTCATCGCATTTGTTTTTTGTATTGTTGTAACTATACCAGCATTTTTTTTCATTGTCAACTGCAGAACCATATTATTTTCCACAAAAAACAGTCAGCAGTAAACAGTATAATTATACTATGATTTTCATAAAACTCTCAACATAGCAATTTCATCACAGTTCGGAAATTTAGGACAATCGATACACTCTTTCCAAACTTTATGCGGTAATTGTTCTTTCGTGATTTCCTCAAAACCCATCGTTTTAAAAAAACCTGGCTTATAGGTAAGCGTAAAAACTTGTTTCACCCCAAGCGCACGTCCCTCTTCGATAAGCATTTCTACGATTTTCTTGCCGATTCCCTGGCGCACAACCCCTGGCATAACAGCCATTGTCCGCACTTCTGCCAATTCATTCCATATAATATGAAGACCGCCAACAGCAACAAGTTTTCCATCATCTTCTGCCACGATCATATCACGCAAAGTTTCATAGAGCGTATTTCTTGAACGTGCTAACATAACACCATCATTTGCATAATTATTTACTAATTCATAGATTTCCTCTACATCATCAAACGTAGGCTTGCGATATATCATCTGCCATCACCCCTTGAGTATGATTATACATCACATGGATATATTTATGCAATACTGCTGCTTGGACAAATTTCATGAAGCGGACAAGCCGTACATAATGGCCGACGCGCCTTACATACTTTTCTGCCATGCCAAATCAGCCAATGATGCGCCGCTGACCACTTTTCTTTTGGAATTGCTTTTTGCAGACCTTGTTCAACAGCAAGCGGTGTTTCCCCTACAGCCAGCTTCAAGCGATTAGCCACACGAAATACATGCGTATCGACAGCAATCGCCGGCCGGTTGAAGGCTATGCTCTGTACAACATTTGCCGTTTTTCGCCCTACTCCCGGAAGCTTGATAAGCGCATCGAAGTCATCCGGCACTTCGCCGCCATGTTCCCCGCACAATCTTTGGCAAGTCCCAATAATGCTTTTCGCCTTATTATGGAACAATCCACAATCACGGATTTCTATTTCTAAGCCAGATATCCCCAGTGCCAAAATATCTTCCGGGGTATTGGCTTTAGCAAATAATCGAGCCGTCGTGACATTGACCCGTACATCGGTGCATTGAGCTGATAAAATTACAGCAATCAACAATTCAAATGGATTGTTAAAATGAAGTGCCGGTTTTGTTCCTAAGTAAGTTTCTTCTAGAATAGCGACCATCTGATCTTTGATTTTTTTCGTAACTCGCATATTTTATTACACTCCTAAAAATGAGGAGCCGCAAATGCAGCTCCTCACCATAAAAATATTCATCATACAGATTTTCGCTGTTTATTATCAGTTTGTCAAGCTGCGAATCGGTGCCGGAATACGTCCACCACGTGCAATGAACGCAGCTGAGCTGTATTCGCTCTTCACCGGGATGATTGGACAATATCCCAATAAACCACCAAACTCAACCGTATCACCGACTTTTTTGCCCGGAACCGGAATCACGCGAACTGCGGTTGTTTTGTTGTTGATCATGCCAATAGCCGCTTCATCGGCAATGATGCCTGAAATCGTCGCTGCCGGAGTATCTCCTGCAATGGCAATCATATCAAGCCCAACTGAGCACACGCAGGTCATCGCTTCTAATTTTTCTAAGGACAGACTTCCACGGGCTACAGCATCGATCATGCCGGCATCTTCACTGACAGGAATAAATGCGCCGCTTAGGCCACCGACATGCGATGACGCCATAAGACCGCCTTTTTTAACTGCATCATTGAGTAAAGCCAATGCCGCAGTCGTTCCTGGAGCTCCGCAGCTTTCAATTCCCATTTCTTCTAAGATATGCGCTACACTATCCCCAACAGCTGGCGTCGGTGCTAAAGACAAATCGATGATACCAAACGGTACGCCAAGACGTTTAGAGGCCTCACGCGCGACCAGCTGCCCAACGCGAGTAATTTTAAAGGCCGTCTTCTTAATCGTTTCAGCAACTTCCGTAAAATCAGCACCCTTTAAATCCTCTAAAGCGTGTTTTACTACCCCTGGACCGCTAACCCCTACGCTGACGACTTTTTCAGCTTCATTGACCCCATGGAAAGCTCCTGCCATGAACGGATTGTCGCCTGGCGCATTCGAGAAAATAACCAATTTAGCACAGCCGATTGCATCTCGATCACGCGTTAGTTCTGCTGTTCGTTTGACGATTTCGCCCATCTCCCGAACACAATCCATATTTATACCGGCTTTTGTTGAACCAAGATTTACGGATGAGCAGACAAGATCCGTTACAGCCAATGCCTGTGGAATCGAATTTATCAAGATTCGATCACCTTTGGTATAACCTTTATCAACAAGTGCCGAAAAACCACCAATAAAATTAATTCCTATTTCTTTAGCTGCTCGGTCCATTGCCTCTGCCACAGGAACATATGTATCTGTTTGACAGGCTTCCGCTGCTATTGCAATCGGAGTGACGGATACTCTTTTATTTATGATTGGAATTCCATATTCCGATTCGATATCTTCTCCCGTTTTAACCAAAAACTCGGCAGATGTCGTTATTTTATCGTAAATGTTCTGGCAAAATTGGTTGATATTCGGATGTGCACAATCCCGAAGGCTGATGCCCATGGTAATCGTCCGTACATCCAGTTTGTTTTCCGTTATCATTCGGTTTGTTTCTAATATATCATCTATCGTTATCACTGAATTTCCTCCAAAAATTTATTCTTAGATATTATGCATAATATTAAAGATTTCTTGATGCTGAGCTCTGATTTCCACATTGATTTCCTGACCGCGTTCCCCTAAAAGCTTTTGCAGTTCCGGCAACTTTATTTTACCTTCGGTCAATTCAGCAATCATTACCATGTTAAAAAATCCATCCATGATATTTTGATTGATGTTTAAGATATTTACGTTATGTTCAGCCAGGATATTGCTCACCATTGCAATAATCCCCACACGATCTTTCCCTACAATTGTAACTACCAATTTCATTTACATACTCTCCTTAACATAATGTTATTTTTGTCATTTGTGTAAACAGTTCTTTCTTTTAAAAACACAAACCGCCACAATGAAATATTATAACAAGAACAGAGAAAACACAATAGCCTTCCTTAAAATATCGCGATTTCTTCCACTTTTAAGCAGTTTATTCCAAAATAAACACGATTTTAGTTATTAATTTTGACACATTTATCAATTCACCTCTATAAATAAAATATATTCTACGTTATAATATATTTTACCGAATTGTTGCACGACGATCAAAAGCAGCAATTAAATCAAAGCAGAAAATCAAGATGATGCTGCATTTAAAAGGAGAGTTTACCGTTTGATTACCAAAGAAATGATTGAACGCATCAATGCGTTAGCAAAAAAGAAAAAGAACCAAGGACTGACCGAGCTTGAAACTGCCGAGCAAAACAAGCTTCGCCGAGCTTATCTTGATACGATCCGAGGTCGTTTAAAAAGCACCTTAGAAAATATCGAAATCGTCGATGACCCCAAAAGAGCAGTGACCATTATCGGAGAAAAAGACAATCTAACAGTCCAGGTCAAGGACGATTCGTCTTTCATTCATTGAGATGAATACGCTGAAAGACTCAACATATCGAGTCAGCCTCTTATCCTTCGGTCATTTTCTCAGCGATTTTTATTGTAATTTTCTTCCTATCCTATTGCCCTTTATCATGCCTAAGCTTGGTTTATCTTTGACATTAAGCGGTGTCCTCGTCATGGTGTTTTCGTTCACCTCAAATGTTTTACAGCCTTTTTTTGGCTATCTCATTGACCGAAATAACCTAAACCGGCTTTTACTTATTGTAATTCCAAGCGGAGCAATTTTTATTTGTTCGACCGGTTATGTCCATACCACCATCGCTTTGTTCTTTGTCATCGCGATCAGCGGCATTGCTGTTTCTTGCTATCATCCACTGGCATCAAACCTCGTCAGTGCAGTAGCCGATAAAAAAAATTCTGGATTATCCCTATCACTCTTTGTTGCCGCTGGCAATCTCGGCTTTGCACTGGCACCTTTGATCTTAGTTTATTTTACAGAAATATTCAGTTTATCAGCTTTGCCATTTTTAATCTTGCCTGCTTTAGTCTTGAGTATCTTTTATTATCATTCAAGACTTTACACCATAGAGACGGCAGGCAGCCAAAATAAACCATTCCAGATAAAAGCTCTGCTTAAGAACTCGGCTTTAGTAAAACTCAATTTGGCAATGGGCCTTCGTGCCTGGACACATGCGGCGGTATCTACCTTTCTGCCGATTTTACTTATCAGTCGCGGCAAAGACGCGACGGCGGCTGGCATCTTGCTGACGATCTTCCTCATCGGTGCGGCCCTCGGCGGTATGGCTGGCGGCTTTTTTAAAGACCGATTTGGCTATAAAAAAGTTATATCTACTCTTTATTGCTCGGTATACTGCCAACCTGCCTATTTTTTTCCACAAACGCTATCACACCACTTACCATGCTGTATCTCTTTTTATGCGGCGCCAGCTTACAAGCCCCTCAACCAAGTTCTATTGTCTGGGCACAAAAGCTCTTGCCAAACTATGGCGGTATGGCTTCTGGCATGATGATGGGCCTTTCCTTTGGACTCGGTGGCATCGGCGCGGCCTTTACGGCAGTACTAGCCGACTCGATTGGTCTTTCGACGGCACTTTTATTAACAGCAATTCCATTAGGATTAGCTGCCTTGACAATCGCAGTCACGCCCAAAATAAAGTAGCATTTATTTGTTTTGTGATTTTTCTGTCAATGTATTCTCCCAAGAGACATTCACATAAAAAAGTATGTTATAAATTTCTTGTTTTTTCCTTATTTCATTGCCTTCTCCCCTACTTTTAAAAATATTTTCACTATTTATATTAATTATATAATATCTAATGATTATAATCGACTAGAAAATTATGTTAAAAAAATCACGTTTTTTCATTGACAAGCCTAATTTTAGTACCTATACTGTATTTGTGATGTAAATTTGATGAAAGCCTTATTTTCTAAGTAGCTTTGCGGGTTTTCCCTTAGCTGAAATGAGCCTTTTAGGCAAGTTTGCGCGCCAAACTATATTATTTATTTATGTTACTATAATCAAGGGGAGTGTATTTATTATGGCGAAAAAACCTGTACAAATTACTGAAACTGTCCTCCGTGATGGGCATCAATCTCTTGTTGCTACTCGTATGCGTATTGAGGACATGTTGCCGCAACTCGAGGCACTTGATAACATTGGCTACAAAGCGCTCGAAGCTTGGGGTGGTGCTACGTTTGATACTTGCCTTCGTTTTCTCGGCGAAGATCCGTGGGAACGTCTTGATACATTAAAAGCACATCTTAAGACACCTATCCAAATGCTCTTAAGAGGCCAGAACCTTCTTGGCTACAACCATTATTCTGATGATGTTGTCAAAGCTTTCGTAAGAAAAGCTTCCGAACATGGTGTTGGTGTATTCCGTATATTCGATGCTTTAAATGATGTGCAAAACCTTACAACAGCAATCAGTGCTGCACTGGAATGTAAGGAAAAACCTCACGTTCAAGGCTGCCTGGTTTATACACTCAGCCCGTTCCACAAAAATGAAACTTTCGTTGATCTTGCAAAAAAACTTGAAGAAATGGGCGTTCATTCCATTTGTATCAAAGACATGTCCGGTTTGTTAAAACCTTATGTTGCTGAAGATCTCGTTAAAAAACTCAAAGCTGCCGTTAGTGTTCCAATTGAGTTACATACACATTATACCAGCGGTTTTGGTTCCATGACTTACCTAAAAGCAATCGAAGCTGGTGTTGATATCATCGATTGTGCTCTTGCTCCATTTGCTTGCGACACTTCCCAGCCTTGTACTGAAACAATGGTCGCTGCCCTTGAAGGCACTGAATACGATACTGGTCTTGATCGTCAGGCTATGTCTCCTATTTCTCAGCATTTCCTTGGTGTTAAAAAGAGAATCATCGACGAATTCAAGCTCAAAGGTTATTTTGATGTTAACCCGAATGTTCTTGATTTCCAGATTCCAGGCGGCATGCTTTCCAACTTGGCTAATCAGCTTAAAGAACAAGGCATGGAAGACAAATATCAAGACCTTCTTGATGAAATGCCTCGCGTTCGTAAAGATCTTGGATATCCACCTCTCGTTACGCCTTCAAGCCAGATTGTCGGCACCATGGCTACGTTCAATGTCATGATGGGCAAACGTTATGGTATGGTTCCTAAAGAATTTAAGGATTTAGCTCGCGGTAAATTTGGTCATTCACCAGTTCCTGTCGAAAAAGAATTCTTACATTCTATCGGCATCAAAGATGAAGAAATCATCACTGATTGCGCCAAAGAAGATCAAAACGCTGAAAAAATGGCTGACTTCAAACAACAGCTGATTGAAAAAGGCTATCCTAACGCAACAGAAGAAGACATTTTATCCTATGCCCTCTTCCCTCAGGTTGCTGAAGAATTCTTCAAAGCACATCGTTGATAAAAAGCCCGCCGTTTATTCGGCGGGCTTTTCTTTTAGACAAATACAACCCTAGCTAAAACTAAATAAAGATAAAGCGAGCCTCTAGAAACACTCTAGAAGCTCGTTTTACCTTTGTTTAAGTATTATATGTCTCTTTTATCCAAAAAGGATGCAGGCCGAGGCCTGCATCCTTTTTGTTCCTATATAAGCAGTTTCAAAACTACCACATAGCTTTGAAGCATCGTTTCATTCTAACATCAAAAAATTGCTTTAACAACTTGATATGCCAAAGCACTCATGAGCGCTGTACACGGAATCGTGAGCACCCAAGCAACCACCATCTGCTGAGCCGTTCCCCAGCGTACAGCGCTTATACGTTTGGCTGTCCCTACGCCCATGATCGAACCAGAAACAACATGTGTTGTACTGACTGGTAGATGTAATAATGTCGCACTGAAAATAATAATCGATGAATTCAAGTCTGCCGCAAAGCCGCTTGGCGGTTCAAGCTTGAATATTTTGCCACCAATTGTCTTGATGATCTTCCAGCCGCCAAAAGCCGTACCAAACCCCATTGACGTTGCCGCCAAAACCTTTACATAAGTCGGCACATCGAATTCACTGATATAACCGCCGCTTAAAAGAGCTAGCGTGATAATACCCATGGCTTTTTGTGCATCATTTGATCCATGAGAAAACGCCATCATTGCTGCGGATACAATCTGCAGCTTTTTAAAACGGTTGTTAAGCACAGAAGGCATACACTTGCGAAAAATGATATAAATCAAGTTCATGATAATGCAGCCTGTGACAATACCTACTAAAGGAGAAGCTATCAAAGACAAAACGATCTTACCAATCCCCTCATAGTTAAGCCCGTTATAACCTGTCGAGACCAAAACGGCACCAATCAAACCACCTACCAGCGCATGCGAAGAGCTGCTTGGCAATGCAATCCACCAAGTCAGCAGGTTCCAAATAATAGCCCCACAAAGCGCGGCAATTATGATTTTTTCATCGACATGAGAAGCGGATTTGACGATGTCACCGCCAATCGTCTTAGCTACACCTGTGCTGTACATAGCTCCAAGAAAATTAAGGAACGCAGCCATGATGATTGCGACTCTTGGCGGAATCGCCCTTGTCGATACCGACGTTGCTATTGCATTGGCCGTATCATGAAAACCATTGATAAAATCAAAGAGCAACGCTAAAATGATTACGGTGAAAATAAGATACTGTATCTCATGCATACTTCATTACCACGCCCCTGATCATGTCTGACACATCTTCGCAATGATCCAATGTATTTTCAAGGTACTCGAGAATATCTTTCCATTTGATGACTTCGATTGGATCGGTAACATGTTCGAATAAATAAGCGACTTCACGGCGATACAATAAATCACCTTCACTTTCGAGCTTACCGATTTTATGCGTGCATTTTAAAATTTCCTGTTGATTATTTTTGATATTATGCAGCAAGGTAAAGGCTTTTATGATTTCCTGCGTAGATTCAATCAATAGCTTTGTCAACGCTATTGCCCCTTGCTTTACCGGACCTGCCGTATGGTACATGACCATCCGCTGCAACGTTCCCTGAAGAAAATCCACACCATCGTCAAGACCATTTGCTAAAGCATAGATGTCCTCACGGTCAATCGGCGTGATAAAAGTTTGATTAAGCTTATCAATAATTTTGTCATTAATTGCATCAGCTTCATGCTCAAGGTCAACAATTTCGTCCATCTTCGCATCCGCTTTGCTGTAATCCAGCATCACTTCGTTCATCAACAATGCGCCCTTATAAAAATAACCGGCACTCTCGACAAACAACTCAAAAAACTCTGCATCCTTGTGCTTGAAATTAAACATATATTGCCTCCCAGAACTCCAATTTTTCTGTCCACACATTTTTACTATAACATCATTTATCCAAATTAACAATAAGCAATTGTGTAAATTGTCCTATAGGCAAGAAGAGAACGTCCCGTACTTCTTAGCCGGGACGTTCTCTCCATAACTTCAACTTATTTTATTATTTATTTGATTCAACGAACTGCAAAGCTTTTAATGTTTTTTCAGCAATGCCTTTCATCTTGTTTGCCGACACTGCGCAAGCGGCAATTCTGACACCGCGTTTGAGTGGAACAGCAAAAATCAAATCATCATGGAGTTTATTGCAGACAGCTGCTGAATCAGCTGTTGGAATCGACAAAAAGAACCCGGCTTTATATGGAAGTGCATTCAGTCCACAGTCTTTAGCTTCTTGCATAAAGATTGCCGCACGGTTGCGGATCATTTGATAATAGGCTTCTCTTTCCGCTTCGAATTGACGAGTCAAGGTCTGATCATGATGAATTGTCGTCAACAGCGCCATAGCTCCACGATTGATATTTGACCAAGTAGCACGGCTTGTATATTGATTGATTTCAGCAAATTCCTGAATGACTTCCTTGCTGGAAGACAGACCAATCATCGCACCGGTTCTTTGTCCGTAAAGCGTATAGCCTTTTGACATGCTAAAAGCGAATATACTGAGAATGTTTGCCGGAAGATTGCTAAACTGCTTCATGAATTTACGAGATTCATTCTTTTCTCCGGCATAATCAATATAAGCAATATCTACTAATAAAGTGATTTTCTTCTTGCTGTCTTTTGCCTGCTCTTTACATACATCGATTACTTTAGCCCAGTCTTCTTCTGATAAGCTATAGCCCGTAGGATTATGTGCTGGTGTATTGATTATAATCAAAATAGAATCTTGTTTTGCCAAGATTTCATTCACTTTTCCGGCAAACGAAGCAATATTGAAATTTTGTTCTTCATCAAACAAAGAATATGTATCTAATTTTCTCTTTGCTTCATTACATAGAAGATTATAAGCGCCCCAAAACCAGTCAGATGTCAAAACCGTATCGCCGATTTCAGAATAGTTCCATATAGAATGATGCAACACTCCTGTGCCACCAGCCGTAGCCACAGAAGCTGTATAACCTTCTGGCTTTTGGTCAGCAAAAGTGAGATCGATTACCGATTCAAGATAAGCTGGCAGTCCTGAAATCGGTGCATAAGCGATGACTTCGCTCATCGGCAGTTCACGAAAAACCTTTTCTACGGTAGGGATACATGCCAATTTTTCAGTATCATCCATAAATGCCCCAATAGTAGCATTGACAACCTTATCTCTGCCAAACTCCTGAGCAGCTTTATTCGCTGCTGCGCTGGCGCCAAATATCGCGTCTTTAGCAATTTTGCCCATGGCATGTGATGCAGCCATACTAGTAGTCATAACAATATTTCCCCCTTAAAATTAACGCTTCGTTTGCGTCCAAGCTTTAAACTATAAGTTCTAAGCCTATATAACTTTCTTTTTTATAATGAAATCTCCTGCGTAAACAGAAGGTTCATCGACAAATATTTTGTATACATTTTATGCATGTAAAGATAAATGCTAGCACCTTATAAAAAGTTGCTAGCATTTTTATGCTATTTATTTAGCCGGGAAAAACTCCTGGTGAATTGCATTGACTGCCTCTTTGAGCTGAGATCCTTTAATTAGGCAGGATATGCTGATTTCAGAAGTGCTGATGACGTCGATATTGATGCCCGCAACGGAAAGTGCACCAAACATCCTTGAGGCGATTCCTGGATTGCCAAGCATGCCGGCACCGACGATAGAGACTTTCGCTACATCTTCTTCAATCAAAACCGCAATTGCATTGAGTTTATCTGCAACTGTATCTACGATTTTCTTAGCCAAAGGCAAATCGCTGCTGGCAACCGTAAATACCATATCCGTTACATTTTTCTCGATATTTCGAATGCTTTGTACAATCATATCGACATCGACATTGGCTTCTGCCAATGCTGAAAAAATGGAATGTGCGATGCCAGGATTGTTTGGCACACCAAGTACAGCAATTTTTGCTACTTTTTCATCATGTGCTACGCCTCTGATTACAAAATCTTTTTCTTCCATTGTATATTCCTCCCTAATCATTGTTCCCGGTTTATCTGTAAAAGTCGAACGAACATGGATCGGTATGTTAAAATATTTTCCCATTTCAACGGAACGCGGCTGCATGACACCTGCACCCAAACGAGCCATTTCGAGCATTTCGTAGTAAGTGATTTCCTTCATCTTGCGCGCATCTTTGACGACTCGCGGATCAGCTGAATAAACACCATCGACATCCGTAAAGATTTCGCAGCTATCGGCCTTTAATGCTCCTGCTAAAGCAACTGCTGAGGTATCTGATCCACCTCGACCGAGCGTAACTGGGTCACCAAGTTCATCGCAGCCTTGGAAGCCTGCAACAACGACAATATTTCCTTTGGCAAGCTCATCTTGTACTCTTTTAGGCTGAATATCAACAAGCTTTCCTTTCGTATAAACAGAATTCGTCTTCATTCCAGCCAAAGGCCCTGTCAATGAAACCGCAGCAGCACCGAGCGATTTGAATGCCATAGCCAATAAAGCAATCGAAACTTGCTCGCCGGTAGTTAATAACATGTCCATCTCGCGAGAATACTGATACGGTTCTTTATGTATAGCCTTCGCCAAGGCAATCAAATCATCCGTTGTGTCGCCCATCGCCGATACAACCATGACGACTTGGTCACCGGGTTGTTTTTCTTTAAGTACACGTTTTGCCACTGCCATAATCTTTTCAGTAGAGCCGACTGAACTGCCGCCAAATTTTTTAACAATTAAAGCCATTGTTCTCCTCCTAAATAAATAAAACAGCATAAACTATTTTATATTCAAAAATACATTATCCTCTTGTAAGCGGACAATTGTTACAAAAATATTTTAAATATGCCCAATCAGCTTTTATTATAACCCATCCTTATAGCTTATGTATAGATGTTTTTCGATATTTTTTCTATACAGGAAGAACATTGCTAGACTTTTTTCTTCATATGTGATACATTTTATATGTTAATTGGCCTTTAACTTAGCCCAGTGAGGTTAAGAAGGTAGTTATTGCACATGTGATACCACCTTTATGATCTCTTTGCCATTTTGCAGGAGATTTTTTTTATGCCAAAATTGAATTTAAAGGAGTTATTTTACATGAAAAATCATTCTATTCCAGTCGACAAAAAACTTCCATTGCTGACAACAATACCGCTGAGCCTCCAGCATCTATTTGCAATGTTTGGTTCAACGGTTCTAGTACCTATGCTCTTTAAGGTCAATCCTGCAACGATTCTTCTTTTCAACGGAATTGGAACGCTGCTTTACATCTTCATCTGCCGAGGAAAGATTCCAGCTTATCTAGGTTCAAGCTTCGCCTTTATCTCCCCTGTATTTTTAGTCTTGAGCCAATACAGCTATGAAGCTGCCCTTGGCGGATTCATAGCTGTCGGCATCGTGTTCTGCCTAGTTGCCGGAATTGTTCGCTTAATAGGAACGAACTGGATCGATGTGGTCTTTCCGCCAGCTGCCATGGGCGCGATCGTAGCTGTCATCGGCTTAGAACTCATGCCAACCGCCGCCGGCATGGCCGGTTTAACCAGTGAAGTCGCAGATCCCGTTGCTATCACGGTCTCTGTCTTGACTTTAGCAATCACCATATTTGCTTCGGTTGCCTTTAAAGGATTCCTTTCGATTATCCCGATACTCATTGGCATCATCAGTGGCTATGTTATCGCTGCTTTCAATGGTTTAGTCAACTGGCAGGTAGTAGCTGATGCACCTTGGTTTGCTTTGCCGACCTTCTACACCCCGGAATTCAACCTTAGCGCCATCATCATCATCTTGCCAGCCGCGCTCGTCGTCATCGTTGAACACATTGGCCATTTACTCGTAACCGGAAATATTGTTGGACACAATCTGACAAAAGATCCCGGACTTGACCGCTCTTTGCTCGGAAATGGTTTATCCACTATTTTTTCCGGCATATTCGGCTCTACGCCAAATACGACCTATGGTGAAAATATCGGTGTTTTGGCTATATCAAAAGTTTACAGCACTTGGGTCATCGGCGGAGCCGCTGTTTTTGCGGTAGTGCTCTCTTGCTTTGGTAAACTTGCCGCTGCAATCCAGTCGATTCCGACACCAGTCATGGGCGGTGTATCCTTGCTGCTCTTTGGTCTTATTGCAGCATCTGGACTTCGTATATTGGTTGAAAGCAAAGTAGATTATAATAAACCTACAAACCTTTTGCTTACGGCAATCGTCTTGGGACTTGGTGTGAGTACTGCCAGCGTCACAATTGGCACGATAACGCTCAAGGGAATGTCACTGGCTACGATTGTGGCGATTATCTTAAGCTTAGCTTTCCGCATTTTGTCTGCAAATAAAACACAGGATGAAGATTGATATGCCAAGCTATCAGGTTCCCACAGATTACACCGAACAATCCGCAAAGGACTTTTTACGCCATAAAGCTGGCATCTCCTTAACCCTTTGGCGAAAAATAAAAAAACAAGATGACTTCTATATAAATGAAGTACAAACATCACCAGGCTTAGCTACAATAAAGCCTGGTGATGTTATTCGTTATACGCTCGAACAAACCTCATCAATCGAGCCTGTCGCACTTCCTCTTGAAATCTGCTATGAAGATGCGGAAATCCTTGTCATCAATAAGCCTGCCGGACAGCTGGTTCATCCGACAACAAAAGAACACACGACTACACTTGGCAATGGCATTCTTCATTATTATAAAGAAAATTCCTTGCCTTTTTCCTTCCATCCCGTGCATCGACTGGACAAAAACACTTCGGGACTCGTTCTCATCGCTAAGTTGCCGCAAATACAACACCAACTCAGCACAAAAAATAAGATGTTTCACCGCTCTTACCAGGCAATTATCAGCGGTTCACTTACGCCTGCCACTGGAGAGATCAATGCTCCGATCGCCCGAAAAGAGGGCAGTATTATTGAACGAACAGTCGCTGACAATGGTCAGCCATCGCTCACCTATTTTAAAACGCTCCAGAAAAATGATCATTTTTCTCTACTCGAACTCGAACTGGCTACAGGAAGAACCCATCAAATCCGAGTCCACATGGCACACATAGGCCATCCGCTTCTTGGCGATGATCTTTATGGCGAGACATCTGCGTATATTTCACGCCAAGCTCTACACGCTTTTTCACTTGAATTCATCCAACCAACCACACAGAAAACGGTTCGTGTCACCTGCCCTTTACCAGACGATATGTCGCGTGTTTTATCCTTATTCCCCATGTATTAGTAAAAATTTAGTATTATTTATAATTATTTAACTCGATTGGTAAATCAAGTCTTTTCATTCAATAAAAATCATGTTATCCTATTCACGATGTGTAACTGTTCTGACATTTGTGTTATAATGAATATTAGTTAGTGTTACACATATTTTATAGGGGGGTAATTAAAAATGCCATTAGTTTCAACAAAAGAAATGTTTGAAAAAGCTTACAAAGGTGGATATGCTGTAGGTGCTTTCAACGTAAACAACATGGAAATTGTCCAGGGGATCACTGAAGCTGCCAAAGAAGAAAATGCTCCTATCATCTTACAGGTTTCTGCTGGTGCAAGAAAATATGCGAAACACGTTTATTTGGTAAAATTAGTCGAAGCTGCTTTAGAAGACACCGATTTACCAATCGCTCTTCATTTGGATCATGGTGCGGATTTCGAAACTTGCAAATCCTGCATTGACGGCGGATTCACTTCCGTTATGATCGATGGTTCCCATCACAGCTTCAAAGACAATATCGAACTGACAAAACGCGTTGTTGAGTATGCTCATGCCCATAACGTTACCGTCGAAGGTGAACTCGGTCAGCTCGCTGGTATCGAAGATGATGTCAACGTATCTGCTGAAAACGCTTCGTACACACAGCCTGAACAGGTTGAAGAATTCGTAAAGAGCACTGGCGTTGATTCTTTAGCAATTGCTATCGGAACAAGCCATGGCGCGTTCAAATTCAAACCTGGTCAGAAACCACAACTTCGTTTTGATATCTTAGAAGAAGTTGAAAGACTCCTTCCTAACTTCCCTATCGTTTTACATGGTGCATCTTCGGTTATTCCTAAATACGTCGATATCATCAATCAAAACGGCGGCAAAATGGCTGATGCCATTGGTATTCCAGAAGATATGCTCCGTCAGGCTGCTAAATTAGCTGTCTGCAAAATCAACATCGATTCTGACTTACGTTTAGCTTTAACAGCTGGTATCCGTGAGTACATGTTCGCTCATCCAGATCATTTCGATCCTAGACAGTACCTCACTCCAGCAAGAGCTTACATTAAAGATCTTGTTAAACAAAAAATCGTTAATGTTCTTGGCTGCAACGGCAAAGCTTAATGATAAAAGAAAACGACAGTGCGATTATCTATCGCCTGTCGTTTTTTTATGTCATTTAACGAACTTTCGTACAGCCCGCCCATTCAAATAATCACACAACCGGCCTTGGTACTGCCCGTTGTCTTCCATGGTTTTAATCATTGTATCACGAATTTTCCACCAACCTGTATGCCAATTGCTAAACAAAGTATTCGCCTCAGGAGCTCTGCCGATAAGGCGCTGCACAACGATATCCTTGTGCAGATGCTCCAAAAAGTTGATGACCCGAGCCTGATATTCTTCACAAGAAATCAAGTCCAGCTCGCCTCGTTCATATTCACTTGCCATTTTAGTTCCTTTGACGATATAAAGTGCATGCAGCTTGACTTGATCGACTTGAAGTGCCGATAAGATCTTTGCTGCTTCCACGACATCGGTCATATCATCCCAAGGAAGGTTCAATATCAAATGCGCACAGGATTCAAGTCCATAGCGTTTTATCCGTAAAGTTGCATCGATGAATTCCGCCAAAGTATGACCTCTGTTGATTTTCTTTAACGAATGATAGTTCACGCTTTGCAAACCAAGTTCTAGACAAATATCGATCTTTTTTTCCGCTTTGATTTTTTGCAGCATTGCCAAATACTCATCATGGATGCAGTCCGGGCGCGTTGCTATATAAAGGGCCACCACATCGTCCTGGCAGGCTTCTGTCGCGTATTTCTCTAGCTGCTCTACCGGAAGATAGGTATTGCTGAAATTTTGAAAATAAGGAATGAATTTCTTTGCCTTATACTTCGGGATAATATGCGCCTTATTGGCGTCTAACTGCTGCGTTACCGTCATCTCTGCCGGTAAATTTTCATAACCAGCACCTATTTCACCACAAAAGGTACAGCCATCATGTCCGCAAGATCCATCTCGATTCGGGCAAGTAAGCGGCAATCCAACCGGCAGTTTATAGACCTTTTCCCCATACCGATTTTTTAAGTAATCTGAAAAAACATTATACACCATCTGCTAAATCTCCCAATTCGATTTCTTGATATTTGCTGATTTCATTGGCAAATTCAAAAAGAATCGCTGTTTTCTTCATTACAAATTCCCCGGCCTCCACTAAAGAAATCACATCTACATTAAATACTTCAATATGATATGCTTTGTGAAGCTTTCGCCAATTCGTAAATGAATAATTTTCAATGTACTTTTCTGTGCCTTTATCCCGCCAAAAAATAGACGTTTCCTTTTGATGCTTTTCGCCGTTCCATGACAAAAATTCTGGCCGTATACTACCACGATCGTTTAGCAAAGCATCGAGTTTTAATAGTTCACCCACTGCTTTTTGACGCCCTGGATGTATTTCCTGGCAAAAATCAGATAAATAACGGTATAAAGATTTCGTCGTATGTGCAATAATGTGCAGTTTACGACGTTCCCAGTATGTCGTAAGTGCATCATAAAAAGCAAATGCATTGCCGCCAAACAAGCCAATAAGATACGCTGTCGTTTTACGAAAACGACCAGCATTATAATAAAGCTCAAAGACCTCTTCAAAGCTATGGAACTTCCTGATTTCATCATAGCTCATATATTTATTTGCCAATACCTGATAAGGTGCCATATCCATATAGATATAATTATGTTCTTTAACAAGTTCCATCAAGGCTGAACCTTTAAGAAACTTCAAGAAGCCTAGCTGCAACATGTCTGGCTGCAACGCATACACCATATTAAAAGAGCGCTCAAACGAAACTCTATCTTCATTTGGCAAACCAATGATCAAGTCTACATGCAGATGCATATTGCCAAAACTTAAGATTCGCTTTATATTTTCCGCTATTTTCTCCCAATGATTGACCCTGCTAACTTGCTGCAGCGTCGTCTCGTTTGTAGACTGTATTCCAATCTCCAGCTGTACTCTGCCCTTTGGCATCGTCTCTAAGACAGCTAGCACATCTTCATCAAGATAATCGATCGCAACCTCAAAATGAAAATTCGTTCGGCAATTCTGTCTTGCCAAAAAATGAAGAATTGGCAGAAAATGCTCTTTGCTTGCATTGAAGGTGCGATCGACAAACTTCACCTGCCGTACATCGTGGCGCACAAAAAAAGCTAATTCTTCAAAAACTCGTTCGAGCGGCAAATATCGCACGCCTTTTGTCGCACAGGATAAACAGTACTTACAGGCAAAAGGACAGCCGCGAGAGCTTTCATAATATATGATTTTTTCCTGTATAGGCACAATCGATTCATCATCATAAGGAAACCTAAGCATAGACAGCTCTGGCAACGTCACCGCAGTCCCAGAACATATCTGTCCGGCTTGGTCACGATATGCTAACCCTTCTATTTGGTTAAAAGTCAATGTGCCTTTTACTAATTGCTCTAAAAAAGCATAAAAAACCGCTTCCCCTTCTCCGCGAACAACATAATCGACCATAGGCAGCTCTTCCATGAAAGCTTTTGTCTCATAGGATACTTCTGGCCCACCGCAGACAATTTGGCAATTGGGCAAGACTTCATGGACAAGGCGTATGAGCTGTTTCGTCATTTCTATATTCCAAATATAGCAGGCAAACCCAATAACATCCGGTTTTTTCTCATAAATCTGTCCTAGTATATCAAGCAACTGATTATTGATCGTAAACTCAATTACCTCAACTGCACAAAGCTCCCGGCAATATGCCTCTAAATAACGAAGCCCCAAAGATGTATGCGTGTATTTCGCATTCAACGTAGATAAAACAACATTCAAAATTTCAATCATCCTTCCTAAACACTCTTACAATTATAACGATAAAAATCCAATCTGACCAGCGATTTAATGCTATAATAGCGGTAAACAAAACAATCAAAAGGAGCTTTACATTATGAAAACAATTTCTTCTGTTTTTTTTGCAACAGATCCAGCACCTACAAAAAAAGGCTTACTGTCTCGTGATGAAATCTCTTCTGCACATAAATGGAACTTAGAAGATATCTACCCAGACATTGAAACCTTTGAATCTGAATACCCGATCGTTCGTTCCGCACTACCGTTGTTTGCTAACTACAAAGGACATTTACACGAAACAAACACTCTGGCAGCATGCCTTCAAGAGCGTGATCACATCGATATAAAAAGCAGTTCCCTTTTTGCTTTTGCCCGGATGTACCGCGACACTGACAATACAAATAGTAAATATCAAGCGATGACAACACGCATCACCTCACTTCTCAGTGAAGTCTCTGCCGCGCTATCGTTTATCGAGCCAGAACTGCTTTCACTTGACGAACAGGTTTTGAGAACAACAATCGAACAAGACCCTCGTTTAAAAAAATACAATTTCTTTATCTCAAATCTACTTCGCCAGAAAGGACATGTCCTTTCGGCACCAGAAGAAGCACTGCTAGCCAAAGCCAGTGAAATCTGCCAAGCACCGTCAAACATCTTTACCATCATGACCAATGCCGATCTAAAATTCCCCCAGACGCTAGCAGAAAATGGTGAAAAAACTACATTGACCGAAGGACGCTACAATCAGTTTATTCGCTCCGAAAACCGTAAAGTGCGACAAGAATCCTTTGAAAATTTATTTAAGACCTATAGTACATTCCGCCATACTTTTGCCGCTACCTATAGCAGCCAAATTCAAAGTGCCATCTTCCAAGCCAATGCTCGCAAATACAACTCTACACTCGAAGCTGCACTCAATGCCGGAAATATTCCAACACAGGTCTATGATAAGGTCATCGATACCGCCAACGCCCATCTGGCACCTCTCCATGAATATGTTGCACTTAAGCAAAAGGCATTGAACCTTGAAACCATTCACATGTATGACCTCTATACGCCACTGACACCGGCACTTACCAGCAAATTCTCGTACGATAAAGGAATCGAGCTTGTTAAACAAGCACTAAGGCCTCTAGGTGAAGACTATTTGTCAGCGATGACGCATGGTATAGATCATGGTTGGATTGATATCTACGAAAGCAAGGGGAAGCGAAATGGCGCCTATTCATGGGGCGTATATGGCGTTCATCCATTTGTCCTCTTGAATTATGATGACCAGTATAATGCGGTTTCAACGCTAGCCCACGAACTCGGTCATGCTATGCACAGTTTTTACAGCAATAAGACACAACCCTATATTGATTCCTCTTATACCATTTTTTGTGCTGAAGTGGCCTCTACCGTCAATGAAAATCTGTTGCTTGACTATATGCTGGAAACTTCTCAAAACACTTCTGCTCGCCTGTATTTCCTTAACCAATATCTCGAACAAGTACGAACTACCGTATATCGCCAAATTCTTTTTGCCGAATTTGAAAAAACGGTTCATGCACTTGTAGAAAATCACGAAGCTTTGACTGCCGATGTGTTAGAGAAGCTCTGGCTGGATTTGAACCGCAAATATTATGGCGAGACAATCACGCTTGACGATACACTCAAAATCGAATGGGCACGCATCCCTCATTTTTACCGTCCATTTTACGTTTATCAATATGCTACCGGCTATGCAGCCGCTACCGCCTTAGCTGCTGGATTGCAAAAGAACGGACAGACTGCTAAAGATGCTTATATTACCTATTTACAGAGCGGTGGCAGTGATTATTCTTTGACACTCTTGAAAAATGCCGGCGTTGATATGTCGACAGCTTCGCCCCTAGAACTAACCTTAGAAAAATTCCAAGCTCGCTTAAAAGAGTTTAAAGCCTTGCTTTTTTCTCAAAAGCAGCCAATTCATGAATAAAAAACCAAAAGACTGTTAGAAAATGCAGGAAGTGCTTGCTTTTCACCTAATGTTTATGATAGAATATTTATATTGTGTATGAGGATATCGATGTCCTTTACTTTAAGGAGGTGTGCTATATGGCAAATGTTTGCGAAATCTGCGCAAAAGGTGAAGTAGCTGGTATGAATGTCAGCCATTCTCATTTAAAAACAAAACGCACTTGGAAACCTAACATCCAACGTGTCCGTGCCGTAGTCAAAGGTGAAGTCAAACGAGTTAATGTTTGCACTCGTTGTTTACGTTCCGGTAAAGTTGAACGTGCCATCTGATCGCGCGATTAAATATCAGAATGATATATCATAAAAATAAGCTGCTTAGTTTCAATTAGGCAGCTTATTTTTATGAAAAAAAATGCCAGGCAATCTCTTCTATTTGAGATTGCCTGGCATTTTTGCTTTTATCCTTATTTTCCTGAAAGCTGCTGACTTACCTGCAGCAAGGCTTCTAGTTCTTCCCCATTGAATTGATATTTTTCTGCACAAAAGTGACAAACGACTTCAGCATGTCCATCATCGCAAAGCGATTGAAGATCTTTCTTGCCAAGGCTCATCAACACCTCTTCTAAACGGCGCTTTGAACATTGGCATTTAAAAGCCAAATCAACGGTTTCCAAATAATTGATGTCCATCCCCGCAAAAAGCTTAGCAATGATTCCTTTTGCATCAAGCCCTTCGTCGATCATCTGCGATACAGGCGCTATGTTTTTAAGATTTTCTTCCAGTTTATCAAGTGCGCTGTCTTCAACATCTGGTAACGGCTGTATAAAAAAGCCACCAGCCGACAATGCTTTTAGATCCTTGCCGACCAAAACCCCTAAGCCTATGCTCGAAGGTGTCTGTTCCGACACATATAAATACTGTGTGAGATCTTCAGCGATTTCACCTGTGGTGATTTCGCAGGTACCTGTCATCGGCTCTTTTAAACCCGTAAACCGAGTAACCGATACAGTTCCATTGCCCACAGCTTCGCCTACTGCCAGTTTGCCGTTATTGAGAGGCAGGTCCACCATAGGCTGATCGACATAGCCGCGCACAACACCATCTGAGCTGGCATCGGCAACGACGTGACCTAGCGGTCCATCCCCATCAAATTTTATTGTGATACATTCTTTATTCTTGAGATTTGCCGCCATAAGGAGTGCGCCCGTCATAGTCCTTCCCAAAGCTGCTGTCGCAATTGGGTAACAGTGATGTCTTCCTGCAGCTTCATTCACGAGGTCTGTTGTGACCGCAGCATAAATTCTTATACCTTCCGCTGTCGCTTTAACTAAATGATCTGTCATATCTTATCTCCCTGTCTATAAAAATTCATTTCTCTTCCTTAATAAAACAAAGAGGGCTGTAAACGCCCTCTTTTAGATCACGCTTATAAATTTTTGAGCAAATTCGCCATTTCCATTGCTGCCATAGCACTGTCGACGCCTTTGTTACCAGCTTTAGTTCCTGCACGCTCAATAGCCTGTTCGATATTTTCGGTAGTGACTACACCAAAGATTGTCGGTATGCCAGTCGACATGCCAACCTGTGCAACGCCTTTAGAAACTTCGTTGCATACATAGTCATAATGAGACGTCGATCCACGTATTACAGCTCCAAGGCAAATGACTGCATCATATTTTTTGCTTTCTGCCATTTTTTTTGCCGCCAATGGAATTTCATAGGCGCCAGGAACCCAAGCAACATCCACTAAATCATCTGCTGCACCATGGCGATGCAGGCAGTCCAAGGCCCCGCCCAAAAGCTTGCTCGTAATAAAATCGTTGAATCTGGCAACAACGACACCAAATTTTAAACCTTCTGCTGTTAAATTTCCTTCAATGATATTTGCCATTCTATATTCCTCCTAAAATTATCTATTTATATTATAAAGATTCATCCTTTAAAATATGGCCCATTTTGCTTTTCTTGATTTTCATATATCTTTTATTGAATTGATTGGATTTTATTTCCAGAGGAACTCTTTCTGTAATCTCCAAACCATAACCTTCAAGGCCGGCACGCTTTGCCGGATTATTCGTCAACAGGCGAATGCTCGTCAATCCAAGATCCGCTAAAATTTGCGCTCCGATTCCATAATCGCGCAAATCCGGGGCAAAACCGAGCTCAACATTGGCTTCAACGGTATCTCTACCTTGGTCTTGCAATACATACGCTCGAATTTTATTCGCCAAGCCTATGCCTCTGCCTTCTTGACGCATATAAAGAACAACGCCCTCTCCAGCCTTTTCAATCGTCTGAAGTGCCAGTGCCAACTGATCGCCGCAATCGCAGCGCATAGATCCCAGAGCATCACCCGTCAAACATTCAGAGTGGACACGGACCAATACGTTTTCCTTCCCGCGAACATCGCCTTTGACAATCGCCAAATGGCATTTACTATCCAATTTATTTTCATAGGCAACCAAATGGAATTTGCCGTATTTACTAGGGAAATTGGTCTCCGCTGCTTTACTTATGAAGTTTTCCGTCCGTTTGCGGTAAGCAATCAAATCTTTGATGGTAATCAGCTTCATATCATGTTTTTCAACAAATTCCATCAAATCCGGAACGCGGGCCATATGTCCATCATCACGCATGATTTCACAAATGACACCAGCTGGTGAGAAACCTGCCAAAACTGCCATATCAACAGCAGCTTCCGTATGTCCTGTGCGGCGAAGCACACCGCCTTCAACAGCGCGAAGAGGGAACACATGACCTGGTCGACGAAGACCGCTTGGTTTCGTCGCTGGATCGATAGCAGCTTGAATGGTCTTACTGCGTTCAAAAGCAGATATTCCCGTTTCTGTATCGTACGCATCAATCGAAACCGTAAACGCTGTTTCATGATTGTCTGTGTTGCGTTCTACCATCTGTCCAACAGCAAGTTTATCAAGGCGTTCTCCATCGATCGGCATGCAAATCAAGCCTCGAGCATACGTTGCCATAAAGTTGATGGCTTCTGGTGTGACTTTATCGGCGGCAATTATGATATCGCCTTCATTTTCCCTATTTTCATCGTCAACAACAACGATCATTTTTCCTTGGCGGATGTCTTCAATTGCATCCTCTATTTTACTGAATCCCATAATATCTCTCCTTAATTAAAATCCATATTTTTGTAAAAATTCTTTACTGATTGTACTTTTATTTACACTGTCTTCTTTTTCACCGAAGCTCAAGAAACGCTCAACATATTTGCCGATTAAATCATTTTCCAGGTTCACTTTGCTGCCAGCTTTTTTGCCGCCAAGCGAAGTGACTTCCCTTGTATGAGGAATCACCGAAACGCTGAACCAATCCTCAGCTACCTCGACGACAGTAAGGCTTATTCCATCAATTGTCACGGAACCTTTCGCTATGATGTATTTTATAATGGAGCGATCTGCTTTTATCTTGATGATAACTGCATTATCGTCTTCTTTCAACTCGACGATAGAACCAACGCCGTCTATGTGTCCACTTACAATATGTCCGCCCAGGCGACTGCTAAGCGTAAGTGCCCGCTCCAGGTTCACCCGGCTTCCATTTTTTAGATCCGCAAAAGCCGTTCTATGGATGGTCTCTGGCATTACATCGGCGACGAAACTCCCTTTATCAAAGCTGATGACTGTAAGGCATATCCCATTGACTGCAATACTGTCGCCTATATGTAAATCAGATAAAATTTTCTGTGCCTCGATTGTTATCTTTCCCGATTTGGCTGCGGCCGCTATGCCGCGAACTGTTCCGAGCTCTTCCACGATTCCAGTAAACATTATGCCTCACCACCTTTTTTTACATAGCCGCTGATCAATATGTCACCTGCCAGCACTTCCGTCTCTATATCTTCCAGTAAGAACGCCGCTGGCAAATCATCCACTCCCGGACCACCGACAGGACTTGGTGCACCTTTGCCCCCGATGATTTTTGGGGCAATAAAGCTATAGACCTTATCTACCAAACCATCTTTTAACATGGAGTAATTGATCGTAGACCCACCTTCGACAAATAGGCTGGAAACTCCCTGCTCCCCTAAACGATTGCATAACTTTTTCAAATCAACAATTTCGCCTTCATTGATGACAAGGACCTGTGCTCCTGCTTCACGCAAAGCTTGCACCCTTGCACTTGGCGCTATCGAAGTCACTGCGATCAGCGTCGCTGCCTGTTTATCACAAATAACCTTTGCCGTAAGCGGCGTCCTCGCCTTGCTGTCAACAATGACGCGCAATGGACTTTTACCTAGGTCACCTTCAAGTCGTGTCGTCAAGCTGGGATCGTCCGTCAAAACCGTTCCGATTCCCACAAGAATGGCATCATATATATCGCGTAGCTCGTGCACACGCTCTCTTGAAACCTCATTGCTGATCCATTTTGATTTACCCGATGAAGTCGCGATTTTTCCGTCGAGCGTCATCGCTGTTTTCATTGCCACAAATGGCTGCTTCGTCGTAATCCATTTCAAAAACATCTCGTTTAGCTTTTCGGCTTCTTTTTGAAGAAGCCCTACAGACACTTCGATGCCCGCATCCTCTAGCATCTTGATGCCACGACCGGCAACCAAAGGATTTGGATCTCTCATTGCCACAATCACTCGGTTCACACCAGCTTCGATCAAAGCCTTGCTGCAAGGGCCTGTACGACCATAATGAGAGCATGGTTCAAGCGTAACATAAACAGTTGCGCCTTTGGCAAGTTCTCCGGCTTGATGCAAAGCGTGGATTTCGGCATGCTCTGTTCCCGCCTTACGATGCCAGCCTTGTCCTACGACTCTGCCATCCTTGACAACAACGGCTCCAACCAATGGATTAGGGCTCGTGCGCCCCTTTGCATACGCTGCGATTGTCAGCGCTTGCTGCATGTATTTTTCTTGCATACGTATCGCCTCACCTTTTTAAACAAAAAAGGCTGCCAAAAAGATTCCTCTTCTCAACAGCCTTCAAAACGCATAGAAATAACCCTTACCAAAATGCATTCTAAAATCACGTCTTTTCTCATCCAGACTATACTGTCGGCCCCGGAATTTAACCGGATCTGCCTTTCGGCTTGCGGGCTTTACCGCCGGTAGGGAATCTAACCCTGCCTCAAAGACTGTTATATATTTACTTTACGAATTTATAGTATCACTTTAGGAATTCCTTGTCAATTGATTTGAGACGTTTTCTCAATAACTGGTCAAAATAAACTTATAAATCTAGGGCAGTTCCAGACTTACTTTATTTGAATATTTCTCGTAATTTCATAATTTCCCTTTGTCCTTTGCCTTAAAACGTTCTCGACTTAGTGGCTACTATAATGTGTTTTACATTGAGCAATTTCAATTTGATTCACAATCACTCGATATACCAAACGATTACTAGAATCTATCCGTCTGCTATACCAACCAGCAAATTCATGTTTTAATGCTTCTGGTTTTCCTATACCCTCAAGGACACCATTTCGTTCAATGTCTTTAATTAAGCTATTAATTTTCTTTAACGTCTTTTTATCTTCGGTTTGCCACCAAACATAATCCTCCCACGCCTCATCATCCCAAACTTTTATCATTATTTGGACTCCATTAAAGCATGTTCGTTACCTTTACCTGCCTCAAGACGAGTAACCGCCTTTTTTAAGTGCCTCATGTTTTCAATATCATAAAATGGATCAGATGCCATTACTTTAAACGGTATAGCGCGTTCCCTTACAAGTGCTTTTAAAAAAACATTATAAGCTGCACTCATTGTTAAACCCATATCTCCACATAATATTTCTGCCTGGTGCTTTAAATCTGAGTCAACTCGCATAGTCATCGTAACGGTATTTTCTTTAGCCATGATCACTCACCATCCTTCTAATATAATTATAGCATTATAGATTTACATCGTAAATACATTATTCGTGCAAATATTATTATTTTTACTTAATACAATATTTATTTCAAAGAATCAAGCGCTTTATCCGCGCTCATTATTTGAAGCCCCCCCCAACTGTAATACCCGCTCACCTTTTATTCCCATTATATGCTTTCAAAACAAAAAAGCAGCCATCGTATTGAGATAGCCGCCGCGTTAATCTTATATAGTTCCGCCTAACATAATAATTCTATTTTTTGCATCAACGATTGATTTTGCATCGGTAGATTTTCCTAATTCAAGAATTTTTTTGTATGAATCAATAGCTTCATCATTTTTTCCCATTATTTCTAAACTTAACCCTTTTATATAATATGCTGTAAGTTTTGTTGGATCAATTTCTAACAACTTATCACAATCAGCAATAGACAAATCATATTTTCGCATTGAAATATATGCTGTTGCGCGTCTAACATATGCCAATCTATATTCGGGTTGAAGTTCTATCGCTTTCGTGGTATCTATTATCACGGCCTCATAATTTTTTTCCTGACCATAACAATAAGCCCTTAAAACATACGCCGCGGCATACGTGTTCTTTTTTTCAATTGCTGTATTTGCATCATCCATTGCCAACTTATAATTACCTTCATCATAATAAGCATCACCACGCTTAAAATAAGCAATAGCATTATCTGGATTCGCATTTATAAATTCCGTTTGTTCTTCAATAGTTTTAACATCTGTTGGATTGGCAAAGGCAATTGCCGGGAAAACAAGCAAGGCAAAAATAAAACTCCACAGTCCTATATACTTCTTCATAAAAAGACACTCCCTATTTTGTTTCGAAAACCATTTCATGAAATTTAAACTTCGCCAGAATTAACTAAGTTCCCGTTAAATTCCTACAAATAGCAATAGAATGATTGACTCAACTTTCCAAAAGCAAAAAAAGACAATCACGTTCTAAAAACGACCGCCGCGTTAATCTTATAAAGTTCCACCCAAGGTAATAATTCTATTTTTGGCATCAGAAATTAACTTCGCATCGTTAGCTGTTCCCAATTCAAGAATTTTTTTGTATGATACAATAGCCTCATCATTTTTCCCAAGTTTTTCAAGGCTCAAACCTTTTTATAGAATAGGCTCTAATTATCGTTGGATCAACATCCAATGTTTTATCACAATCTGCGATTGCTAAATCATATTTCCCAAGCATTAAATAATCCACGGCTCTATTAAGATACGCCCATCCATATTTAGGCTGAAGTTCAATAGCTTTTGTATTATCCTTAATTGCTGATCCATAATCTTTTTCTTTGAAATAGCAAACAGCCCTTATTATGTATGCTGCGGCATAATCACTCTTTTTTTCAATTGCTGTATTTTCGTCAGCCATTGCCAAATCGTATTGTCCATTCCGCAAATAAGCATCACCTCTTTTGGAATAAGCAACTGCATTATCTGGATTCGCATTTATGATTTCCGTTTGTTCTTCAATAATTTTGACATCTGTTGTATTGGCAAAGGCAATTGACGGGACAACAAGTAAGGCAAAAATAAAACTCCACAGTCCTATATACTTCTTCATAAAAAGTCACTCCCTATTTTGTTTTAAAAACCATTTCATGAAGTTTAAACTTCGCCAGAATTAACTAAATTCCTGTTAAATTTCTACAAATACCAATAGAATGATTGACTCAACTTTCCAAAAACAAGAAATGATCCGCGATGCATATTTAGTACATATATCTTACGATTTCCTCTACTGGTTTTCTCATTCGCTCATAAGGGGCTTGATCCGGCACGCCTATAGCTACGGCGCAAATAAGCTCGTCTTCTGTATCTATCCATGTATTGATAGCCACTTCACATTGAAATACATCGCAAATCCATAACGTGCCCAAACCAAAAGAGGTTGCTGCTAATATCATGTTTTGTACAGCAGCGCCGATAGATTGCGTATCCATTAAACATCTATGATGCGAATATTCGGACTCACATTTAGAATACGCATTGTAAACCAAACAAATGGCCCCCGCTTCCCGGATTGCCTTACTGCTTATTCGCAAGCTGCCAATATTTTCTTGGCAATTTTCTTTTTGCTGCGCCGCTTCATCCATCAAATCTGCAAGCCTCTGTTTCGCATGATTCTGTAACACAACAAATTTCCAAGGTTGACGATTTTTTCCCGATGGTGCTTTCGTTCCCATAAGAATAATTTTTTGTACTATTTCAAATGGTATCGTTTCTTCTTTAAAAGCACGGATACTTCGCCTATTTTTAATAGCCGCTAAAATTTCCACAAAATCACACTTTCTACCTGTTTTTCTATCCTATAGCACAAACAAAAAAAGACGGCAATCCATTATGATAGCCGCCCTTAATCTATTGTCATTTTTTGCTCATGCGCCCTAGCGCATTTAAATAGCAAGTGATTAGACATTTCCTACGTATGTTCTTCTATTTTTCAAAAAGCTCCACGGTCTTAGCCGCTATGCGCTGGCCAAAGACTCTAAACATTTCTTTATCTTCTTCAAACGTGTCACGAAGACCTACTGCACCTAGGTGGATAAAGGGCTGTCCATTGGCTGTCCCCCCGGAATAGACCATCATGCCCTTTACCATCATATGCTGAAGCAATGTTGTAACCGCAACGCTGCCACCGCCTTGTTGAACGTTTGCTGTAGCATACGCCGCTCCGAGTTTCCCAGCCAGATTGTAGCGACCACCTTCATCAAACCATTTTTTGATTTGCCAGCAAACATTTGCATAATATGTAGGTGTACCAAAAACCACTGCCTGACTTTCATTGAAAAAATCCATATCTATATTTTCTAAATCAAACAACCGAGCCTCTACGCCGGCAACCGACTCCATACCTTTGGCTGTTTCCTCTGCCATGGTTTTCGTCTTGCCTGTCTTGCTGTAATAAATAATTGAAATCTTCAAGTTAACGCGCTCCTCATTGTGGTAAAATTCAACATAATATTTTCAAATAAATCTAAATGTATCACCTAAAAATGCCAAAGTCAACCTCGCTCGCATCAAAGCCTACCCTCGAAAAAGCGAAAAAATCATAGGCATAAACGGAACTAAGATAAAATTTGCTACTCTTATATCCGTTATTTTCAGCATGTTCGTTCCAATGGCAATAATTAACAAGGACCCCGCTGATGTCATATCGCCAATCACGGCTGCCGTCAACACGCCGGCAAGCGCATTGGCAAACAAAGTCAAGGAGCCTTCATAAATTGTGACTGCAATGGCTGATAAACAAACGCCGACACCCATCGTCGATGCCAATACCAGCGTAAAAACACCATCAATCACTGCTTTTGCAAACAATATTTCATGGTTGTCATTCATTCCGCTTTGTAAAGAACCGACAATTGCCATGGCTCCCACACAGACAACAAGCGTCGCTGTGACAAACCCTTCAGCAAACAAATCATTTTTTCCTTTGCTCACTTTGGTTTGGAACCACTGTCCCACCCGCTGCAATTTCTCATCAAAATCCAGTAATTCGCCGATGATAACGCCAGAAACTACCGCCAAAACATCAGTCATTGCATTTTCGCCTTTTAACGAACCACTGATTCCTATGTATAAAACGCAGAGCCCTAGGCCTTGGAGCAAAGATATCTTCATCTTTTCCGGCAAGCCTTTCTTTAAGAGCAGCCCTGCAATTCCGCCGACAACAATAGCTCCGCCATTGACCAGCGCACCTGTCAGTACCATCCCGTCTTCGCCCCGTTTCACTTCCTGTATTCTTTAAAATAACGACGCACCAATAGGTACGCCGTCATTTTATTAGGCCATTCATTTATTTAAGCTGTAAAAGTTCAAATAATGATATCTGCCATCACTTCTTTGACTAAAGTATCCGGCACATTTTTTTCAACCTGTACTGCCCCGATTGAGTTCATCAAGACCCACTGTACATTGCCATTGACCGTTTTTTTATCATGGAAAATAATCTCAAACATCTTTTCGACCGTACATCCGGCAGCCTTGACTGGTAAATGGAATTTTCGAATCAATGTTTTGACTTTTTTTACCGTATTGTCATCAATCAAACCCATTTTTTGACTGATCTGCGCTGCACCCAGCATACCAATGGCAACGGCTTCGCCATGATTATATTTAGCATAACCCGTTTCACTTTCAATAGCATGCGCCAAAGTGTGCCCGAAATTTAAAATAATGCGAAGACCCGCTTCTTTCTCATCCTGGCTGACAACAGCTGCTTTGATTTCGCATGACCTAGCTACAATATGTACAACAGCTTCGATTTCAAGTCGCATAATAGCTTCTGCATTTTCTTCTAGATAGGAAAAAAACTCTTGATCATAAATAACCCCATACTTTATGATTTCAGCCAAACCTGTGTAAATTTCTCGTTTAGGCAAGGAATTGAGCATATCCAAGTCCATAAAGACTGCCTTGGGTTGATAAAATGCTCCAATCAAGTTTTTGCCTAACGCATGATTTACAGCAACTTTCCCCCCCACACTCGAATCGACTTGTGCTAAAAGACTAGTCGGGAGTTGAATAAACGCAATCCCGCGCATGTACGTTGCCGCGATGAATCCAGCCAAATCGCCAACTACGCCGCCACCTAGTGCAAAAATAGCCGATTTTCGATCAAGACCCATTTCAATGGCCTTCGTATAGATTTTTTCCGCAACAACTAACGATTTAGAACTTTCTCCGGCCTCTACCATAAAAATCTCCGCGCGAAGCCCAATTGCCCGTAAAAGTGCAAGAATTTTTTCTCCATATAATGGACCAACGACAGTATCTGATATCAGCAATGCCTTTTGTGAAAGACCTGCCTGTTTAACAAAGTCCGTCAACGATTCAGCTAAATCCGTCCCAATAAAAATATCATATCCAGCTCTGCCTAGCTTTACTTTGACCTTACGCACGTGGCTTCACATCCTTTTTTACAAACGTCAATATCTTTTCAACAACTTGTAACGGCGTTAAATCACCTGTATCAATAACCAAATCCGCCTGTTTATAAAGAGAAGAACGCTCAAGTTGCAATTTTTCGATGAGTTCACGCCGCTCACCAACTGTACAGCTCTCCAAAATCGGCCGTGTATTCTTCCGGCCAGTTCTCTCCAAAATCACTTCAGATGATGCAGTAAGTGAGATAACGATACTATTTGCCCGCAATACCCTGCTATTGGTCGGATTCAGTACCGTTCCGCCCCCAGTTGCAATAACAAGCTGTTTTTGCCGCGATATTTTTTGGACAACCGCTGCTTCCTTCTGTCGGAAATACGTTTCGCCAAAAGCAGCGAACATTTCTTTGATTGTCATTTTATTGTCTTTTTCTATTTTATAGTCGGTATCAACAAACGCATACCCTAGCCGATTTGCCAACAAACGGCCAGTACTTGTTTTACCTGTTCCCATAAAACCAATCAATACGATATTTCTCATACTTACTCACCCGATATCCGATCCTCATAATGCGCAATTGCAGCCTTCAGATCGCCCAGCGTGTCTCCACCAAATTTTTCAAGCAAAGCTTCAGCCAAAACAAAAGCGGTCATAGCTTCTCCTACAACAGATGCTGCTGAAACCGCACAAACATCACTGCGTTCCTTACAAGCCAATACTTCGTCTTTGCTATGGATATCAACCGAATGAAGCGGTGTCATCAAAGTGGGAATCGGCTTCATGACTGCCCGAACCACGATATCTTCACCATTGCTCATACCACCTTCTATTCCACCAGCACGATTGGTTTTACGGTAGACATGTTTTTGCTCATCAAAAAACATTTCATCATGCGCTTTGCTGCCAGGAATATCCGCATAGGCAAAACCCGCACCAATTTCGACACCTTTAATGGCCTGTATCGACATCAATGCCCCGGTCAGCCTAGCATCGAGGCGCCGATCCCATTGAATGTGGCTGCCAAGACCTATCGGCGCGCCAGTTACTATGACTTCAAAAACCCCACCCAAAGTATCTCCCGCCGCTTTTGCTTTTTCGATAACTTCTTTCATTTTCTTTTCCGCTGCCGCATCTGCACAGTTCAATTCTGATGCAGCCTGCAGCCTGGCCAATGGATCAATGTTTTTGTAGTCTACTGTGATAGATCCGATATTTACAACATGCGACAAGATTTCTATTCCACAAGCTTTAAGCAGCTGTTTTGCCAAACCGCCAACAGCAACTCTAGCAGCTGTTTCTCTAGCACTGGCCCGTTCAAGGATATCACGAATATCTTTGCGATCATATTTTTGTGTGCCAATCAAATCGGCATGCCCCGGTCTAGCTGCTGTAACGGCTGTACCAAATGGTTCACCACTGACCGACATCCGATCCGTCCAATTTTCCCAATCTTTATTAGCGACTTTCAAGGTAATAGGATCTCCCATCGTTTCGCCAAAACGAACTCCCGAAAGAATTTCCACCTTATCTGTTTCTATCTTCATTCGACCGCCGCGACCATAACCCTTTTGGCGGCGAGCCATATCCAGATTCATCGATTCTACATTGATCGGCAGACCTGCTGGAATTCCTTCTACGATTGCAGTCAAACACTGACCGTGCGACTCTCCCGCTGTTAAAAAGCGAAACATATAAATGCACCTCATTTGTTCATTTGTTTATAAAAAAATATAAAGTCCCATATTATATAGTTTATTCGATGATACAATATAAATCAAGTTCTCCCTGTCAGAAAACATGTACGCATCCAGGAGATTATTTTCATCTTTTTAGACATTTGATTTCTCAATTTTCATTTTAGCGTACGTTTCAATGATCATTTTACAATCCAGATGATCATCCTCCGCTCGAATCGTTAATTTTTTTACACAAGTAAATGGTTGCATGCGCTCTATTTCTTGTAAAAATGCAAGCACTGAAAAATAATCTCCATAAAACTCGATTGAAAAAGCTACACATTGAAGTTCATCTTGCTGTTTTACTACATCTGGTTTCACCACAAATAAAAAAATTTTATGTTTTTGCGCAAAAGTTTCTACAGAACGAATAAATAGACTGATTTGCATATTTTTCGGCAATAGTTTTTCTGCGATTCCTTCTTTTTCACTTAATTCGCTTTCATAGGCACTAAGATTTGAGTGCTCATTCAAAAAATTTTTTACAGCAACAATTTCTTTTTGGTTTTCCTTAAGCAACGATTTTTTTTGCACAATAGCTTGCTGTTGCGGCTCATAAACGCTATTAAAAAAAGCTGCAAAAAAAACAAGCAGGCATCCCATACAAACCCCAAAGCCTGCTTTCTCTTTACTCCACATCATCTTGCTCCTTTGCAGCCAAATTTATTTGCAAAACGAAATGCAAACCAGTATCTTTCTGATCCGTCGGTTTTTTTCCTGAATCAATCAATTGAATTTTTTTAAAACCCTCAACCTCTTCGATATTCCCCATGAACTTTGAAAGTTCCATATAATCTGGTGCATAGCCCGCAACTACAAAACCATGCTCGTCTTTGCACTCAATTTCCGTAAGACGGACTTGTCCCATAGGCAAAAGTCCAAGATTCACCAAAATGCTTTGCCCATAGATCCTTCCTGCTGATAAATTTTCCAATATATGATTTCTTTCTTCTATTTCCTCCTGCTTTTTTATCAGCGAATCCCTCTTTTCTTGACTTTTTTTCAACAAAGATAGCTCTTCCACTTGATTTTCTTGCAAATTCGCCAACGACTGCAACTGAAAAACACCTTGCAAATAAATCCCCAACAGAAGGAAAAACCCTACCAAAGCTACACTGCCATAAACCCGAAGCCAGCAAATATGAGATTTACATTCTTCTAGCGGCAATATATTGATCATGGCCTCTCGATTCTTTAAATAACAGGCAGCCTGAATTGCCGGTAAAAAATCAGTTTCAAGCAAAGCCGCTTGAGATACCGTGTTCTCATTGATTTGAAGCATTTGCGACCACTTAGGATAATCCAATTGCAAACATCGATTCTCATCTTTTGCTATAATTACCGTTTGTTGCCGCACTACCGCCAAAACCTCAATATCACTTTGGCGAAATGATGCTAACATGCTTTCTAAAACAGATAAATCCATGGCTTGGATTTCAACGATTACCTCTGATGGCTTTTCTTCAATCTGCTGAAATCCATAACCAGCTCCCCCTCCAGCAAGGGGCAGCATATCTTCAATTTCCCATTTTATAACTTCAGCTAGTTCCACCGTCTTCATCAGCGGAAACTCTTTTTGCATTGAAACCACCTGGGTTTCAGGTAAACATATAATACATTGACGATATGGCAAGCCTTCCACTTGCGCTGCTTTTTGGACGGTTTCGCCTAAAAGTACAGCCTCATCCACTACAGACTCAGCAAACCCCCGGGGTAAATGCACCAGTTTCTCAATGCTTGCCATCGCCTGTTGAAATTTCAAGCTAGCCAAAAAAATAGTATCTTCTGTCCAAAAGATTCCCAATGCATCTGTATACTCTTTTTCAAACAATCTTTTACCTAGATTTTTTATCCAAGCTGCATTTTTCCTTTGCATTATTTTTCCCACCGTTCAACACTAAATCCATTTTCCACTGGTTCTAAATAAACAAATACTTGCCCATGCTGATTATGCGAATCGGATACGGACATCAATACATACCGTGAGTCACTATACGTCAAATACACTCGATATTCAGACCCATTTTCTACTGTTTTTGAGGATACAACTAGCAAAGCCGGCTCCAAAGCCCTTGCATTTTTTGCCTTCACTAGCAATTTTGCGTCTTTTTTCAGTTGCAAGATTGCCTGTTCCGCTCCGCTTTCAGCTATAGACTGCGCCACCATGCCATCACTGAATCCGACAATTATATCCTTTTCATTTTTTTCCAAAGTTATGATCGCCATTGAAAAAAACAAAATGATACCGAACAAACAAATAGCAAGGATGGATGCCATTCCTTTTTCACCATCTGCTTTAACATGTAACAACGCAAACTCAATCGTTTTTTTGATTTTGCAAAAAAACACCCGTTTCCAAAGAAAATACTTTACCTGTCGTTTTATTGATTGCTTGAATTTCAAAAAAGACCGTTCGATCATTTCGTTTTTCAAAATAAAACTTCGTAATACGAATATCACCATACATACAATCCCCCGTCAAAGGCTGTCCATCCTTCATGATCTTCCCACCATAAATCGGGTTTTTGAGCTGATAATCAAACCACCGCTGTCCAATACTACGTCGCCTCGTCCATATCCGAATCCCATTTTGTATGATCTCTGCCTTATCCGCATATCTTATGTCAGTTACAAGATTGGCCGCTCCTAATCGGACCTGTTCTTCTAATTCCATATTACTTAAATCTTGAAAATATAATCGCAAAACGAGAAAAAAAGCTGCTGCAATACCTATTAAAAGCATCGATATCAATGGCACCATAAAAAGGAGTTCAAGCAGCATCATACCCTTCTCTTCACGTATCTGATGTAACCGGTCAGTCATCGCAACGTACCACCCTTATAAGGCTTACTTCATTTTCTTTGTTTCGCTCCTGCCATTGCACAGTAACCTCAATTTGCTTGAGCAAAGGTTCATCCTCCACATCACGCAGCTGTGCCGTCACTAAAAAAAATGTTCCATTTTTGTTCAACTTTGATTCACCATCTGAATCAAGCCAGGAAATTTTCCCTGCTTTCCCCATAATTGCTTTGTCACCTTGAATACAAGCCAATTGTTTCTGTGCCAAAAAAACAGCGGTCAAGCGCATCGTCGAACTTTCCTGTAACTGGCTTCCCATATGACAAACACCAAGAAAAGCGCTTGCTGCAAGCAAAACAAAACCCAAAAACACCGTCTCCATCAAAAAAGATCCTCGCTCATTCATCCCGTTTAATGCTTTCTTCATTTCTTTTGCACCCGAATCCGTCCGACACGGTCTATGATGACGAGTCGCACATCCTTATCAGAATATATCCATATCGTCACCGGTACTAAAAGCTGTCCATCCATTGCAAAAACAATGGAACGAACAGGAGCCATCAGTCGTATCCCCTTATAAAACTGATGTTCCCGCAAGACGATATCGCTATCGATACTATAACTATCTTCAGTAAAACGCATGAGTATCTCGGGATTCGGATTCGTTGCAATGAAGCGACCGTCGCCCCATTGCCTGCTCATCACGGACTGCTGCATCCAACGCAAATCAGAAACAAAATTTGCAGTTTCGTACTCTAAGCGCAGATTATCAAGTAGATTCAACTTAGGCATTGCTTGCGTGGCCAAAATAGATAAAATTGTGACTACGCAGAGCAATTCTATCATGGCCATCCCGCGTTGGTTCATAAAAAGAAGACCTCGTAGAAAGCCAATATATCGCTTCCATATACATAACTGATAAAGGCAGCTCCCGCTAAAAAAGGCCCAAAAGCAATATGATCTTGCCGCTCTTTCCGTCGCAAACAAACCAACAAAATGCCTACAAACGCTCCACTCGTGAACGCTAAAAAAAGAGACAGCAAAGCTGCCTGCCATCCAAGCCAAATGCCAAGAACTCCAACAAATTTGATATCTCCGCCGCCAATGCCGCCATGAGACAAGAAGCATAGTCCTACTAAAACACTCACCCCCAAGAAAGTCCCCCCAAAAGCATCAATCCAGCTTAAATGCAAACAAAAATAATTTGCAAACAACCCCGCAGCAGCCATAAAAAAAAGGACTTTGTTTAAAATGAGCCCTTGATAATAATCAAATAAAGCAATACCCAATAAAAAAGCACTGTAAAGCACTCCAAAAAACCACTCTTGCAGTAAACTTTCTCGCACATAAAAAAACAAAGAAACCATTCCCATGATAAATCCACAAAAAAGGCGGCCCGCTTTCATATCGCAAATATTTTCTCCCAAATAATGTAGACTCTTATTGACAACACAGCCCATCATTATGCCCAAAATCAAAGATAAACCTGCCATATAGATACTCGCCAGCTTTCCTTATTTTCCAAAATCGCCAGTAACATGCTCTTGAAATATCGCTCGTTCCCCAACTGCATTGAGCTTATACGTCGTGTCTGTGATATCAACCATTGCTGTATTGCCTTTAATGAAACAACTGCCTTTAGGTGGAGTTATCTTATCTGCATCAAGCAAATAATCTTTTAAGTCCGTACTGATATTTTTAGGATACATTCCATTTTGGGTTTGATACATAGCTACCGCCGTATCGATTGTTTGCAGATCTGCCTGTATTTTCGCCGTATTTGCCATGGCAATCGCCGCGTTATATTTAGGTATGGCTACCATAGCCAATACCCCTAAAATAGAGATCACTACCATTAATTCAATCAAGGTAAACCCCTGCTGTGCAGATAAAATCCTATGCACATAAATGCCTCCCTTATCAAAATTCAAGGAATCGCTGTAACCGCTTCAAAAATAGGCAATGCCACTGAAAATACAATCGCACCAACAACTCCGCCCAAAATCAGCATCATCATAGGTTCCAGCATTGCCCCTAGTCGCTCTGTCAAAAGCGTTACATCGAGTTCATAAAAATCCGTGATTTTCTCTAACATACAGTCCATTTCCCCAGTTGTTTCACCAACCGTCAATAACTCCAAAAATAGTGGATCAAATATTTTATCTGTAGATAAAGATTGCACCAGCGAATAGCCTCTTTCTAGGTTTTCTTGTGCACGATCCAAGGCTGCAACAAAACACGCATTTTCCGGAATGTTTTTGACCACCCCCACAGCTTCATCGATTGGCATACCACTCTCTAGTAAAACGGACATCGTACTGCTAAACTGCATAACCGAAGATTTGTAAAACAGCTGACCTAAAATCGGTAAGTTCAACAACAACGCATCAACATGTAAATGAAAATAGGGTAACAGGTATATCTTCTTTCCTGCCAACAGCACAACCAGAAAAGACAAAAACAAACCGCCTGCATGGTTGCGTGAAATATCTCCTAGGCCTAGCAATAAGCGTGTTGGCAAGGGCAGCGTTGTATGAAGATTGGAAAAAAGAGTCACAAACACCGGCAAGACAAAAGTAACAATAAAACCGATGACCAAGATCGTCATCACAACCAATAAAGCTGGATACAAAAGTGAAGATATCAATTTTTCACGGGCCCGGTAGCTTCTTTCCAAATAAATAGATAATCTCGCTAAGACAATATCCAAAGTGCCACTGGCTTCTCCAGCCGCAACCATATAGATCATGACCCCCGGAAAAAAATCACTTTCTTTTTTCATGGAATCCGAAAACGTCTTTCCCGCTTCCAAACTCGCCTCAATACTTATTAAAGACTTCTTCAAAGGCACATATCGGCACTCTTGTTGAAGGATTTTTATTGTATCTAACAAGGGAAGACCAGAGTTTAGCATAACGGATAACTGCCGGCAAAAAAGAACTATTTTTTTCTTTTTTCCATATGAAAAACCTCGGCCGCATTGAAGTAACAGTCGTGGGGCTTTGCCAACTTTCGTCACGTATAAGCCTCGCTGCCGAAGGATAGCGGCAGCTTCTCTTAAAGAAGATGCTTCTAGGTCGCCGTGATAAGATTTCCCAGACTTATCCTTTGCTTTGTAGACGTAGCTGTTCATCAAAACGAATCCTTTCGTCTAATAGATCTCATCGTTTTTTCATATACAGGTTAGCTGTTTCTTTTGTAATTTTTTCATTTTCTAACAATTCTCGGATAGCCATATCCATGGTTATCATTTGAAAGGATCGACCGGTTTGGATCTGAGAAAACAGCTGCGGCGATTTCCCCTCGCGAATAAGGTTGCGTACAGCACTAACAGCATTCAACACTTCTACAGCACAAACCCTGCCACCTTTACGCCCCGGCAAAAGCTGCTGCGCAATGATTCCTTGCAAAGTCAACGATAATTGCATTCGTATTTGATCTTGTTGATCCGATGGAAACAGACTCTCTATCCGAAGTATAGCTTCTGTTGTATCAAATGTGTGCAAAGTTCCCAAGACAAGATGCCCCGTCTCCGCTGCGATCAAAGCTGTCTCTACTGTTTCTTTATCTCGGAGCTCACCTACCATGATGACATCTGGATCTTCACGCAAGGCTGCCCGTAGTGCCAATGAAAAAGACTTAAAATCCTTGCCGGCTTCTCTTTGGTTCACAATGCTTTTTTTATGATAATGCACGTATTCTATCGGATCCTCTAAGGTAATGATATGATAATGCTGTGTTCGGTTCAATAAATCAATGATTGCTGCCAAGGAGGTCGATTTCCCCGAACCCGTAGCTCCGGTAAAAAGCAATAATCCATGTTTTCGACAGCTGAAATCTGCCAAAACACTAGGCAAACCAAGCTCCGCTAAGCTTGGTATAGTAACCGGAATAAGACGGATCGCCATTGCTAAACCATTTTGCTGCTTAAAGACATGAATGCGAAAGCGTCCTATTGGTTCGGTATAAGCGAAATCGATTTCTGTATTTTCTGTCATTTCACCTTGTCCAGTAAGGCTTGAAAGGCAAAAAAAAAGTTGCTCCATAAACGCCGCTGTTAAGGCAGCTTTTTGCAGGTATTGCAAAGAACCATCCATGCGCATAGCCGGTGGCGCTCCCACGGATAAATGAAGGTCTGACGCTTTCTTTGCGGCCGCCTCAGCAAGAATTTCATGCAACAAGTTCTCAACTTCTTTTGCTTTTGTCATCGTCATCGATTGCACTCACCACCTCAGCTATTGTTGTGTAACCAGCTAATATTTTTTCTTTACCATCCATTTTCATCGATGTCAGACTTGTCCCGGCTAATTCCTTTAATTGCAAGATATCTCTTTTTTCCTGCAGCGCCAAACGAAATTCATCATCTAAGAACAACACTTCATGAATGGGAATCCGGCCCTTATATCCACTCCCATTACAAGCAGGGCATCCCCTTCCGTGCAAAAGTTTCTGTCCTAAATGATAATTTTCTCCTAAAAAATATGCTTCCAAGGATCCAGGTCTTACAATATATTCTTCCCTACAGCTCGTACAAATCCGTCGAACCAAGCGCTGCGCTAAAACGCCTTGCAATGCTGCAGCCAATAAATACGGTTCAATTCCCATGTCGAGCAAACGAGATATGCAACCAATAGCACCATTGGTATGGAGCGTCGTAAATACCAAATGTCCGGTCAAAGCAGCCCTCACTGCAATTTCTGCGGTCTCAGTATCACGTATTTCGCCAATCATGATGATATTTGGATCTTGCCTCAAAACAGAACGCAGCCCTAGCGGAAATGTCAATTTTCCTTTGGCACTGACCTGGATTTGATTAATCCCCTCCAAGCTGTATTCAATAGGATCTTCAAGTGTAACAATGTTCTTACTCACATCGTTGAGCTCATGCAAAGCCGCGTAAAGCGTCGTTGTCTTGCCCGAATTGACCGGCCCGCTGTTGATCACCATACCATGTGGCCTATGGCATAACTCGCGAAACAGTTGCTTATTTTGCATCGAAAATCCCAGTTCATCGATGCGCAACAAGCGCTCGGCTGCATTTAAAAGACGCAATACGATTTTTTCTCCAGCCATGACCGGCATCGTCGATACCCGAATATCGATGCGGCGCTCACCATATAGATAAAAAAATCTCCCGTCTTGCGGAATTCGCTTCTCTGTGATATCTAGTGCACTCATAATCTTTATCCTAGAAACAAGAAAGACATGAACAGCCAACGGCAGCTCATGTCTTTCACATAGATTCCCATCAATACGCAATCGTATGCGAAGCACTTTTGTCTGCGGTTCAATATGAATATCGCTGGCCCTTGCTGCGGCGGCCTCTTCGATCAGTCGATCGACCAGAGCTGCTACCGGCGCATTGCCCAGCTTTTGCAACCCAGCATTTGCATTGGCAAGCGGTTCACGCTTCATCCCTTGCAAAATTTGTGTTGTAATCATTTGAATGTCCGCAAGACTTTGTTGCTTCATGCTTTTTCACCCAATCCATCCCTAGATTTTTGGCTTATTGCGAATTTCTCAAAGATTCCCGTAATGCTTTTGTCATCAAATCACTATCCGGAGTTTTCCCTGTCCATAGCTTAAAGGCTGCTACCCCTTGTTCTACCAACATGGCTTCTCCATTTAATATCGGATTACCCCTTTTTCTGCCTCTTGCAAAAATTTTGTTTGCTGCGGCACGTAAATAATATCGTAAACAAATGTTTCTTTTTTATATAATTCCAGTTTATCGGCGGCATCGCCTCGGTTTTTGGATACATGCCAAGCGGCGTTGTATTTACCAACAAATCCGCTTCTGATAAAACATCCTGGAATTCATGTGCTGCCCAATCTTGAACTTCAATTTTAGCATAGGAAGAGAAAGCTGCTGCTAAAGGCTGTGCTTTTTGAGGATTGCGTACACCTAAGACAATCGATTCTATACCATTTTTTATCAGTCCCCAGACTACAGCACGAGCTGCCCCGCCAGCCCCCAGAAGAACGGCTTTTTTCCCTTTGACCACGAATCCTTTTTTCTCTAAACCGGTAATGAAACCAATCGAATCCGTATTATGCCCGGTCAGCTTCCCATCTTCGATGACCACTGTATTGACTGCACCGATCATTTTGGCATTCTCATCAATGGCATCCAAAAATTTGATAATATTGACTTTATGCGGTATCGTCACATTAAAACCGCAAAACCCCAGCGCCTGTAGACCGCTAACCGCTGTTTCAAGTTCAGCCTCTTTTACGGGCATGGCTATATAAGCAAAATCCTGTCCCGAGGCAGAAATTGCAGGGTTTTGAATAACCGGCGACAATGAATGCTCAACTGGATAACCAATCAATCCCAAGTTTTTTGTTTTTCCTGTAAACATCAAAATACATCCCTCCGCTTTATATTACTGCAAGATTTTAGTTATTGCAATATAATTTTTTCAATTTTCAAACTCATATAAAATTCGTATATTTTTTTAAAATGAACCACGCTCAGCTAACTCTATAGAGACTGAACGTGGTTCATTTAATCAATCTAAATCTTATGCATTTCATCAACGCAAAAGAAGTAATTTATCTGCCGGCATAATTAATGAAAGCTCCTCTGGTAATCCATTACGACAAATTTCCTGCCACAATTCTTTATCGATTTGCCAGACAATCTCTTCCTTTACATTCGGACTATTATTACTCGTCACAAGAACCATCATACTGAATGTATCATCAATTACGCGCTCAACTCGGCACTTGAGTTGATTTTCTATATTTTCTCCAACATTCATCACCAAGTAATGCGCTCGTATCCCCACATACTTTAAATCATCCGGCACAACAGCCTCACTTTTCAATGAGCAATCCCAATCGATTGCATAGAGCTCATGTTCACCAATTTTTTTTGCCTTCGAATGATTTTTACAGCCGGTCAGCTTCGAAGCCGCCAACGTATTCGGCGATGCAAACATCTCACTTTTATCATGAATGCTTTCCATATGCCCATGCTCGATCACAGCGATTCTTTTACATAATCGGTAAACCTCATCGCGGTTATGTGAAACAAATAAAATCGTTCCCGTATATTTTTCTAAGGCTTTGACTGTTTCCAATTCAATTTGCCACTTCAAATGGCTGTCAAGTGCGGAAAATGGCTCATCGAGCATGATGATATCTGGTTCTGAAGCAAAGATTCTAGCCAAGGCCACGCGTTGCTGCTGTCCGCCAGAAATCTGTGCGGGATAGCGACTTTCTAGCCCCGACAAATAAAAAGAGCTTATTTTTTCACGCACAAGTTCTTTCTTCGCTTCTTTGCTTCCATGTATTCCAACCGCAATATTTTCTGCTACAGTCATATGCGGAAAAAGTGCATAATTTTGAAATAAATATCCTGTCTTTCGTTCCTGAGGCATCAAATTTATATTCTTATCTGAGTCAAACAACACTCGACCATTGAGTACGATTCGTCCTTCATCTGGTGTCATGATACCGGCTATGCATTTTAGTGTCATGCTTTTACCACAACCTGAAGATCCCAATAAGCCCATAATTTCATTTCCCGCCTCAAATTCCGCGGACAAAGAGAAAGCTCCCATAGATTTTTTTATATCTACATAAATCGACATCGCCTATCCTACCTTTCATTGCTGGTCGTTTTCGCTTTCTTCTGCGCCTTTGACCAATAATTCATCAAAATCATGACAACAAAAGATATAACGATAATGATTCCTGACCATAAATAGGCATCATCTCGTTTGCCTGCCTGCACAGTTGAATAAATCGCCGTAGCCATAGTCTGTGTCTTTCCCGGAATATTACCTGCCAACATAATGGTCGCACCAAACTCACCTAATGCCCGTGCAAAAGCCAGTATTGTTCCGGCCGCGACACCCGACCATGAAAGCGGCAATATGATTCGCCAAAAAATCTTTCGCTCTGACATCCCAAGCGTACGTGCTGCCGAAATCAAATTGTAATCAATTTGCTCAAAAGCGCCGCGAGCAGTTCGATACATCAAAGGAAAGGCTACGACCGTCGATGCAATGACCGTAGCTTCCCAGGAAAAAACGATACTGACATCAAATTGGTTAAGAAACTTTCCGATAAAACTATTCTTCCCGAGAACAATCAACAGAAAAAAGCCAACGACCGTCGGTGGCAAGACCAATGGTAAGGTAAACAAACCATCGATCAATCCTTGCCATCGTTCCAGCTTTATCACCCAAAAAGCAGCATATAATCCAAGGAAAAACGTAATCACCGTTGCCAGCAAAGCGGTTTTTATTGATATGAATAACGGTGCCAGATCCATAAGCTTCCTCCTACCTATTACCCCTTAGTTCATTTTAAATCCATATTTTTCAAAAACGGCAATAGCCTCTTTGCTTGACAAAAAGTTTATAAAGTCCTGCGAAACTTCTTTATTTTTGCTTGCTTTTACCATTGCTACCGGATAAATGACTGGTTTATGTGTTCCTGCTGGTGCTTCAGCAACAATTTTTACATCTTTGCTGATGGCAGCATCCGTTGCATATACTACACCGCAAGAAGCCTCTCCATTTTCAACCCAAGCTAGAACCTGGCGAACATCAGATGCATAGGTTGCCTTCGCTTTCACAGCATCCAAAATGCCCAGCGAAGTAAAAATTTCTTCGGAATACTGTCCCACTGGAACACCTTTCGGTTCACCAAGTGCAATCATTTTAACATTGCCATTGGCAACATCAGCAAAATCTTTGACTCCGGCTTTGTTTTCTTTATCCGTGATCAAAACAACCTTATTGACCAAAAGATCTTTTCTAGATTCTTTTGCAATCAAATCTTTTTTCTCTAACGTATCCATTTGCTTTTGTGCAGCTGACATGAATACATCCGCTGGAGCGCCCTCTTCAATCTGTGTCTGCAGCGCACCTGATGCACCAAAGCTATAGGTAACCTTAACATTTGGATGTTCCTTATTATAAAGGACTGCGATTTCATTCATTGCATCCGTTAGGCTAGCCGCTGCTGAAACAAATATTTCTGTACTTTCTGGTGCAGATTTTGCACTGCTCGTCGATGCCTCTTTATCTGCTGTTCCACAACCTGATAACAACCCCGCCAAACAAAATACGGCGAGCATGACCCCTGTAACTTTTTTAAATACTTTACGCATAAAAACAGCTCCTCTTTATTCTTTTTGCTTCAAGATTATCTACTCTCTCTGTTTTCTGAAATTTCAAAAATGAAATACCATCTTTTACAAATCTTATCATAACCATGAACTTCCATTTTATTTTACATGATTTATACGAATTATGCCATGGATTTATAAAAGCAATAGTAATCGCTCCATCTCCTTTCCCGTCAATGCAGGCTTCTGGAAGGTTTTTTCTATACATAAAAGCTGATTTCAAAAAAAAAGAGTTGACCTATTAAGATCAACTCTTCAATGAGTTTTACCATAAAGTAGAAATGAAATCTGCTGCTTTTTTAGGATCATTCAATGACAATTTTTTCACATTAGCCGGAGCAAGTGAACGAGCACTATCGGTAAGGACTGCCGCCAAATCTGCCTTAACTGTAAGCAGCTCACTGGTATAACCTTCCCGCTCTATTTCAAGGATTGGAAAAATCCCATGACGCCGACTTTCAACGAGAATTAAATCCACATCAGAAATTTTGTCGACGATGTTTTCAAGCGGCTCTTTTTCTATCGTCCGTTGCATGATTGCATATCCTTGCGGAGAAACGATGGCTACGCCTGCAGCCCCAGCTTTAGAAAACTCCCACGTATCCTTACCTTCTTGATCTAGGTCAAAGCCGTGACCATCGCTTTTTACCACAGCAACTTTTAGGCCTAGGCTCTTCAATGCTGGCAGCAACGAACAAATAAATGTCGTCTTTCCTGTTCCCGACCTACTGGCAACAATAGAGACAACAGGAATTTTACGAGCGGCATTTACTGCTTTTGCGCGAGCAATCCTAAGCTCTGCCGGCGTATTGACATTAAAAAACAAATTCTGCCAAATGTCCATCTCTATTTTCAAAACCGCTCTCTTCAAAAACAAATCGCGTAAACGCTGCTGTCCACTCAGCAATAGTTCCTCAATAACCGTATCACAATCTTTGCGGTAAAGTGCTGCCAACTGCTGATACCGCCCATCAAGGCTTGGAACAACAACAAAATAATCATTAGAGATATTTTGCTTGAGTGTATCAACTACGGAAAAATCAAACAACGGCATATCGCAGGAAATAACAAAATTCCACAAGCAACCGCTTTTTTTCAGTCCGGCATGTAATCCTGAAAGTGGTCCTAAATGAGGATAGATATCCGAAATCACAGAAGCTGGCAAATTCTGATAAAATGCCTCTTCACTATTTGTCACCACTATTTTTTCGGTAAAGCCATATACCTTCGCTTTATCTAGTAAATCTTCAATGAACGTTTTACCATTCCATTTGATTCTTGCCTTATCTTTTCCCATACGAGAGCTATATCCTCCCGCGAGAATTATCAACCCTAAATCCATTGCAACAACTCCTTTATCGTTCATCTCAGGAGATGCCTTACCAACTCCTCGGTCCGAGTTTTAAAAGCACAAATAAAATGCGATACAACAGACGTTATAAAACCGCTTACATTTTATCCCACTTCATTATATAATACCACCTTCTTTTATTGCTGCGCAACAAAAAGCATTTTTTGCCTTGCCCAGCTTGCAATCTCTAAACTGCCATGTATTTCATTCTTAAGAGTAAAAAAATCGATACTGATGCTCCAGAATCAGTACCGATTAATACACATAAAACATATGATTTTTATTCAATCTTAATTGTTTTTTGCGGTCCTATTATTTTATCTGCGAATATTTTCTTTAAAGAAATCTTTAAGATTCCTTCTTTAAATTCTGCCCTTATATGATCTTCTTCAACATCATCAATATAAAAAGAACGTTCCATCTTGCCGCTATGGCGTTCTCTGCAAATGTACTTTTCGCCTTCTTCGATCTCATTTTCCTCATCATGTATAGCTGCTATTGTCAAATATTTCTGCTCATAGGACACCGTTATGTCCTCTTTATTGAAACCTGGAAGCTCCGCTGTTACTTGATAAGCCTCTGCTGTTTCTTTCACATCAACCTTAAATGATGAAAACGCCGCACTTACTTTTTGCAACGGATTCAGTAATGGCTGATCAAAAAAGGCCTCTGTAAAACGATCCCAAGGATCTTTTCCTTTAGCTGCTTTGCCACCGAAATTAAAAGGTACTAATCCAAACATGTTGAAAACCTCCTTTTTCTTACAGTTTCATTCCCTTTGATGAGTTCATTATAGCTCTTTTTATCAGAATATTCAAGTTCGTTGCTCTTTTGTCACCTTAAGACCCTTCAAACTGAAACAATTTTGATAAATAATTTTTTCCAGCAGGTTTTACACCTAAAAAATAGAAATATTACCTTATACTATAAAATGAGGTGATATTATCATGGGATCAAAACACGACAAGCCTAAAGGACATGAAAAATACGGAAAAAAATGCAGTTTTCTACACGATTTGACTTTACTTAAACTCCAAAAAATTCCAAACCTTCAAAAGCTCAGCGAAACAGATATCTACGATATATATTGCAGCACCTATGAAAATTTTAAAACTGCTGTAAAAACAAAAGAATCTGCAGTTTGTGAACACGCTGATAAAACAGTAGAGGAATAAACTAAAAATCCGTGAGACGCTTTGTGTCTGACGGATTTTTTATCGGATTGTTTTCATCTAAATTCCATGTTTCCCATGTTATAATTTGTTTGTAAAAATTTTGGTTTTTACATTTTTCCAATCCTTTAATCCTTTTTGATCCGCATGACCGCCATCATGCGGATTCTTTTTGCGCACAAAAAAGAGCTGCGGCATTTTTGCCGAAGCTCTGAATTTACAAGCTACCCAATACGTTATAAATAACGTATTGGGTAGCTTTCTGATAAAAAATCTATCAGATTTAAGCAGGGATACTTTAGATTTTATAGACTGTTTCTTTGATATTCCTTTGAATTTACAATTTTTTTCATTTTTATTGAATTAAATTTTTTTAATATCCAATTTCAACTCAATTGAAGTATGGTTTTATTAGATTCTTGACAAAATAAATATATCAAAAAACCGTCTGCTGAACTTTTATCACTCTATCATGAGTGGCTATTTACGGTGTTTTCATGTTGCGATTCTGTTTTACTGAGAAGCCCCGTTCCCAGTAAAACGGCTAAAACAACAAGAATAAGTGCGACAATATGCTCTACATGAAGCGGTTCTCCCAAAAAACATACGGAGGCAAAAACGCCCGCCACGGGAATCCCATTTTGAAATAATGCCGATTTAGAAGCACCAATTCTCTGTATTCCCATATTCCACCACCATGCACCTAAAGCGGTATTGATAAAACTTGAAAATAACAAAACCGCTATCGGCCCCACTTGAAAAGCATCTGGATACACCCATATAGGATTCACGCATACACCAAAGACGAGCAAGCCCAAAGATGCTGCAGCATGCGTATAAGCTGTAACAAGAAGCGGCGCGACGGTTTCTGTGCTTTTCTTTATAAACAAAGAACCGATGACGGCTGCCGCCATTGCCAAAAACATAATAAAATCACCTGATATCGAAGCGGCCCCCGTTTCCTTTCCTATTACAACAAACAAGACTCCACCAAACCCCAACAAAACACCGATGCTTTTTTGCCAGGTCAATGGTTCGTGGACTGCCCGGCTAGCTAAAATCGCCGTAAGAAGTGGATTAAGCCCTAAAATAAGCGCTGCATGCGTCGCACTTGTGGCAGAAATCCCCCAAGACAAGGCAATATGATGTAAAAATATCGAAAAGGCGGCAACGCCGGTCATAGGCAGCCATGCCGATCGCTCCGGCAAAGAAAAACCATACTTTTTGATAACAAGCGGCACTAACAGGCACGTTGCTAAAAAAAGCCGAATAGGGGCCAAGGCTAATGGCGGAAAAAACAACGTCAAATATTTGATCATTACAACATTGATCCCCCATAAAATAACAACAAAAAGCAACAATCCTATTGTCGATCGGTATCGTGTTAGATCTCCGCTATCTCGCTGGCTGATACTCCTTCGACGCTCTTTTTCTTCAACTTGATCCATAAAGACACCTCTCTCCTCTCACTTCCAAGCACAAATTCATACTACAAATAAGTGGTACATTATTATTTTACAGACAAAGTAATTGAATTTCATGGATATTCTTGTTATAATATAGCACAATATTGACGAGGTGATTTTCATGAATCTTCTGCCGCAAAACAGCCGCTGCCAAATTTCCAATGCTGATTTCCCCATCGATATCCACCGAAGCGAATATACGAAAAAAGGCACCGTCATTCCAGCTCATTGGCATGAAAATTTTGAACTTTTGTATTTTGAAGCCGGTCAAGCTGTGGTTAACTGCAACTCCAAACCGTTAGCTGTAAAAGCCGGTGACTTGATTATCATAAACAGCAACGACTTACATTCTTGTGATAATTATGCAACAAAACTCATCTATTATGTGATTGAATTCAATCTTTCTTTCCTCCATAGCAAGGAAATCGATCTTTGCCAAACAAAATACATGATTCCCTTACTTCAAAACAGAATTCTTTTTCAAAACCAAGTGGCTCCTCAAAGCAGCCTTCTTGCCGAAATAGAAAAACTCATTTTAGAATCTACAACAAAAGAGATTGGCTATGAATTGTCGATAAAGTCCTGTGTATATCAAATTCTAGCTTTATTGCTCCGTTACCACACAAAACAAACCATAAGCCCATCAGCAAAAAAAAGACAGCAACAAAATCTCGATCGTTTCAAGCCAATCCTAAACTATCTTGATACGCATTACACCGAAGAATTCACGCTCGCTGAACTTGCTGGCAAAGCCAACATGAGCACGGGATATTTTTGCCGCATATTTAAAAATCTAACAGGGAAAACGCCTTTTGAATACATCACGTATCTCCGCTTGCACGAAGCTGCCCGCTTGCTGACAGAAGGACACCTGAACATCACCGAAATCGCTTTGCGCGTCGGATTTTCTGATAGCAATTATTTCAGCCGTCAATTCAAAAAATACAAAAATTGCACTCCATCTCAATTGATGCAATGAATACCGTTTATATATTTGAACTAAGTGTTTTTAATTCAAGGCATCGGAACAAATTTGTTATACGCATAAATTTTCCTTGCAGCTTAAGACGATTAAAGCTATAGTTAAAAGATGGAAATACTACGGAAGGAGCTTTATATCCATGAAAAAAATATTGGTGTTTCTTTTCGGCTTGTTCATTTTTTGCGCGTATAGCCATGTTGTTTTAGCCGCCGATTCTCCTAAAATCGAGGGAAAACCCACCTCTTTCGTGGCAGGCCAGAAAAGCGGCTACTTTATCTGGCAAGATAAAGATGGGCTCCATCTTCGGACAACGACAACAGGTGAAAAACATGTATTTGCCGGCAGCATCCATACCGATGGTAAATTCAAGGATGTCCTGGAAAGTTCCAAGGACACAACAAACGACTTTACAATCGCTCCGGAACGTAATACCGTCGACTTTAAATTCACAACAATCGGCAATGTTGACAGCATCGATTTAACTGTCCATAAAGCGACTTACGTGCGCTTCACTTTATCTACAGACAATGTAGACGCCGATCCTTCAACAATCTTTATCGGAAGCACAAATTGGCACCCCGACAATTTCAAATTCACCATAAGCCAAGATGATAATAGTTTGGAAATGGGCGATAACACGACTGCCGTCGTCATTGTTGATAGACCATTTTGGGGCTGGAATGATTATTATGGATCAAGGCATTGGCACGACCGATAAAAAACAAATAAAAAAAGAATCGCTGATGACGGCGATTCTTTTTTTATTTGTTTTGTTATGGCTAAATAAACAGCTAGTAGTGTCAACCAGATGAATCGACTACAAGCAAAGCAATTGCTTTATTTAAGATATTGTCCAAAAAACGCAGCGAGCTTGTCAAACGGAATCAAATCTGTTCGATCATAAAGATCGACATGGCCTGCATTTGGAATGATATACAGCTCTTTTGGCTCCGCCGCTTTTTCATAAGCGTCTTCACTAAATTCTAACGAGTGTGCTTCTTTGCCGGCAATAAACAGCATTGGCCGCGGCGAAATCGTTTCAATATCATTAAATGGATAGAAATTCAAGAATTTCACATTGCTGGTCAGCGTTGGATGTGTCGTATGATTTTTTATGTCGCCAACAGAACCTCTTGAAGTGCGATAAAAGTCATAAAATTCTTTTGCAATCGGATTTGTCGCTTCCGCTGCCGTATCAGATGTTCCACTTGTATAAGCACGCTGCCCGCCAGCATATTCAACATCGCGTTGCTTAGCTGACGCCGCAATGATCTGTTTGCGCTGTTCTAGAGTTTGGCTATGATGCAGAGCGTTTCGATTGGCACTGCCCATATCATACATACTCACCGTAGCAACTGCTTTTAATCGCGAATCGATTTTTGCTTCACTGATGGCAAAGCTGCCGCTGCCGCAAATGCCTATGACACCAATATTATCATGATCTACATATGCTAAGGTGTCAAGATAATCAACTGCCGCGCTGAAATCATCCGCATAAATATCTGGCGATACGCTGTTACGAGGCTGACCTTCGCTATCTCCCCAAAAAGAAAGATCAAACGAAACCGTCACATATCCCTTTTCCGCCATTTTCTGTGCATATAAATTAGAGCTTTGTTCCTTCACCGCGCCCATCGGATGCCCAATAATGATAGCCGGATGTTTTTTGCTTTTATCGAGGTTCTTGGGAACAAACAAATTCCCAGCAACCTTCATGCCATAAATGTTTTTAAAAGTGATTTGCCTTCCTTCTGCTTCGCCACTTTTATAAAAATTGTCTGCGCCTCTTGACAGATCGCCTGCCGGCAAAGTGTTATCGGCCTCAATTTTAGGCTTATCCCCATCGTGCTGCGCCGCTGATGCTGCGTTAAATCCACTGCTCACAATCGTAAGCGTAACCCCTAGCATAATAGCTCGTGCTAGTTTTCGACTAGAAAATTTCATACTCATATATATTCTCCTCTTTCACTTTTGTTTTGTTTCTATATATTCATTATAAGCGGAGATATTTATGATTCAAAATACTTAGAATGGATTACAAATGATGCTCAAAAAGCATCATTTAAGTTCTATTAAATCGTAGGCTGTACTGCCCATACCAATTTTCTCAGCATAGCTCAGTTGCAAGGTTCCTGTCACATGCTCCCGTATTCCATGGAACTTATCCGCACCACATGCATGGTTTGATGTCAAAAGCGAATTAGCGAAGCCTTCTTGTTGGTTGACTAAATCATAGCTTGCTTGATCCAAAGCCACCGGATCCATCGATGCCAAAAAACCGATATCAGGAACAATCGGATAATCACTCCACGGAACACAGTCACAATCCGGCGTGATGTTAATTAAAAAGTTGATATAACCAATTTTGCCTTGGTGTGAGGATGCGAGTCCATAAGCGTACTCCACCATTCTTTCATGAAAGCCCGCCTGATCGGTTTCCCAGTCCATCCCATTGGCTTTTACCGGACAGACCGTCAAGCACTCGCCGCAGCCAATACACTTATCTGCCAAAACCTTTGCCTTCTTATCTTCCATTTCAATCGCTTTTTCCGGACAAACATGCACACATTTTTGACAGCCGATGCAAAGTTTCGAATCGACCGTTATTTTCAATGCATGCTGTTCCTTTTTACCACTAGCAGGAGCACCTCCCATAGCCATATTTTTAATCGCCCCACCAAAACCAGCCATTTCATGGCCTTTAAAATGAGACAATACGAGCATGCTATCCGCCTGGACTAAATCAGCCGCCAATTTGACTTTCTCAAAATGTTTTTGCTGTATGCTTACTTCTTTTATATTTTCACTATGCAGACCATCGGCAATGATCAGCGGTGCTCCTGTTGTCGAGAAATCAAAACCATGTTCTAGTGCAGTAAGAATATGTTCCACGCTATTATGTCGACTGCCCGAATAAAGCGTATTCGTATCGGTTAAAAAAGGCTTTGCCTGACATTCTTTTATCTTATCTACCATTTGCCGTACAAACAACGGACTGATGAATCCATCACTGCCCCGTTCACCAAAGGTCATTTTTATTGCCGTCAAATCATCCTTATTCATGATTTCTGAAAAACCGGCTTTGTCGAATAGATTTTTCAATTTACTGATTTTATTGCTGCGATCCGTACGCGAACGCAGATTGGCAAAAAATACTTTACTCAAAATAAAACACCTCATTTTTTAAATTTACTCAATAAGTTCAATACATAACAGGTAAGACTCGTGTAGAATCCCCAAAGCACCAAGTAATCAAAAAAGAATCTCATTGCACTCGGGATCTCACCTAAAACAAAATTTTGTTCCATAAGAATCATTGACCCAATATGATACAAAAAAGACACATATAGCCCATAAAGAAGCAAGCAGACCTTTAACACAGTCTCCATTGCGGGGATTCTCTTATAAAGAGACACTTGATTCAACCATGAATTGAAACGAAAACACAAAGCTTTCCAATGAAAGCCCAAATGAATGCCGATAAAAATAAAACACAAATACGAACTGCTGCGATGAAGTTCATGCAGCCAAAGCGTGTTACTTCCTCGCAAAGCAAGAAATGGCGTCAAAAACTGCGAAATTAAGAGTCCTGAAACCATCGAAACAAGAAAAGAACTCAACAATAAAAAGTTCACGACATCCATGAAAAAACGATACAGATTTTGCCTGCCCTTAAAGATTCTTTGAAACCAGCTGCGGTTGATCCCATTATGAAAAAAGACTAGAAGGAACACCAACCCACCGACTATTTCATGTGGCCCATTACTCGTAAAACGATAGTTCATCAATACTAAGAAAAGGACCACCATGATAACGTTCAACACATTTCTTTTCAAAACATAGCCTCTCAAAAAAGCAGATGGTTCTCTTCAAGCCTTTGGCTTGCCTAAGAAAATCCGCTATTACTTTTCTACTCATCCTCTTGAAATAATATCTGTAAATGTATCGGCTTTCAGTTCAACGACCAAAATATCCCGAGATTTCTTGCATCCGATCTTCTATATGGACATGGAACGGACATCGCGGTTCACATTCCCCGCACCTCGCGCAGTCCCGAGCTGTACGACTTAGCTTCATATAATGATCTTTTGCCAAGTTGTCTCCCGATTTTGCCAAATCATAATATTTATTGATTGCAGCAATATCAAGACCATAAGGACAAGGCTGACAATGATCACAGTAGATACAAACCCCATCCATATCTGCTTTACTCGCAGTAAAGACGCCTGAATAATCCCGATTTTCCTTGCTCGTTGTATAAAAAGACAGCGCCGCATCGATATCGGCAATATTTCGGACTCCAGGAATGCAAGAAACCACCGCCGGCCTATCCAGTGCATATTGAATACACTGTGGTGCCGTCAAGGCTTTGCCAAAAGGCGAATCGGCATCTGACAAAAGGCGCCCTCCGCCATATGCTTTCATTACAGTGATTGCCGCACCAGATTTTTGAGCTTCTTCATACAGATTTTTGCGATCCGCCGCCAATTTCAAGGTGCCATTTGCTGGAACAAAATCATAAGCAGGATTTAAGCTGAACATGAAAACATCAATGAGCCCTGTAGCCAAAAACTGTTTGCTGATTTCTACCGAATGAGAAGAAAAGCCAATGTGGCGTATCGTCCCCGCTGCCTTCAGTTTTTGCGCATAGGCAAGCAAACCATTATCGATAACGCTTTGATAATCTTCCGTTGTATCGACATAATGAATCATCCCAATGTCACTATAATCCGTGCCAAAGCCTTTAAGTTGCTGCTCAAAACCCGACACCACCTGCTTCATATCACGTGTTCTCGTATAAGTTCCGCTGGGGTAATGGACTCCTATATGCATCTGCGTGAGCATTTTATCACGACGGCCTTTAAGACCTGCTGCCATTGCTTCTGCTGGGCCAAAATTGGACATGACCGTATCCATCAGATTGACTCCCTTATCGGCTGCATAGGCAATCATCCGTTCAATGTTCTTTGCCGAAGACTCGTGCAAAGCACTGGCACCAATGGCAATTGTACTCACATTTTCTCCCGAATGCGGAATTGGCCTGTATTCAACCGAACCTTGAAATGAATTCGCTGCATCGCTATTTCCGGCTTCATCATTGCCCATAAACGGCAATGAAAAATCACAGCCACCCACCATCAAGCCAACGGCTCCAGCTCCAAGCCCATATAAAAATTCTCTGCGCTTCATCTGCTACATCTCCCATAAAAAGTCCTGAAACATTCTAAAAGACTTCGTGCCGCAGGCTTCATTCTTTGATCAAGCTTTCCATTCCTGAACTGATTTCATCATAATGTGCAATTTTACAATGAAGACGGTCTCGCGTTTCCGTCATGTTTTGAATACGGTCTTCAAGTTTTGTACACTCTTCAATAAGAATTTTTTTACAAGCCGCATAATTTCCTGGTCCTTCTTGATAGAGGTTTACATATTCGATAAGAGCTTCTATCGGCAAACCGGAATTTCTCATACAACGAACAAATTCAATCCAACCGCAGCTGCTATCATCATAATCGCGAAATCCACTGCTCTTGCGCGGAACAGGTGGAATAAGACCGATCCGTTCATAATAACGCAATGTATCTTGCGTTAACCCATACTTTTCACTGACCTCAGAAATTGTCATAGCACACCTCCTTTATCTACACCGTATCCATTTTTATTGGCTCTTAGTTTATCTGCCTAACCACATGATACAACCAAGACTGTATATGTGTTTTTTCATCATACAATCTCGAGTCAACTCTAAGTCAAGCTTTTTTTACAGGAAAAATCAACGTTCTAGTATCGGCAAATTCTGTTTGCTTTATAAAGAAAACCTGAATAAAAATGGTTAAACCCGCAAGTATCGTGAAAAGGATGCCGACAAAAACAATTGAATGAAGTCCTATTCGGTCAATAAAAACACCACCCAAAGCAGTTCCTGCTGTAGTCCCTAGATTTGCAGCCATCAGAAACAGCCCATTGGCAAAATCAGGATATGCTGGAATAGCTTTACTCATCCAATACTGCGTAATATTTGCATTGACACCCGCAAAAAGCCCCCAAAAAACGATCAAGAAAATCATCCAGCCTACAAACTTTCCTAAAAATAACATACCGACGAACAAAGCAAATAAGGAAACTAGACATATGCCAATACTGCCACGAGGATTCCGAGCAAGCCAGCTCCCCGCTAATACACTGCCACAAATATTCATAACACCATACAAAAACAACAGGCTGCTTATCAATGCTAATGGCATCTGCGTAATCGTATTGAGGTATTCCGTCAAATAATTAAACACACCAAAGACCGCGCCATTCATCAAAACAACTGCTAAAATAGATAGCCATACCATCGGTTTTTTTAACACAGAAACTTGCTTGCCGCAAGGCACTCGCTCAAAAACTGGCATCGAGGGCACTAAGAACAAAGTAGCAGCAAACACCAAAATATTGACAACAGCAAAAAAAATCATGGCCACAGACAGTGAAAATTCTCCTGCAAGAAAATTACTAAAGGGAACGCCAATCACCATCCCCGCCGAAACACCGATGACAACCTTAGATACCGCTTTTGTCGCAAATTCAGGGCGAACAGATGCTGCAGCCACGCTAAAAGCCATCGCACAATATACCGGATGGAAAAATGCCGGTATAATTCTCGCAACCAACAATACTTCAAAGGTTGGTGCAATAACAGAAACGATGTTCCCCAAAATAAAAATACCCAAAACCAACAACATGACAAATTTTCGATTGATTCCCGAAAACAAAAGCGGCATGGTTGGCCCTGCAATTGCAACACCTAAAGCAAATAAACTCACCAACATTCCTGCATCTGTGATGCTCACTTCATATTGCTTTGCAATGAACGGCAATATCCCGATAAACCCCATCTCCGTATTCAAAATACCAAATACGCCTACGGACAACACATAAACGATCCAGTGATTTTCCCCTGCCATAACCCTCACCACTCTCAAAAAAAATATATAAACTGCCCTTTTTTAATCACAGTCCTGTATTTCATTATAAATATGTCCTTTCATGATAACAAATACCTATATTAAATAGATAATAATGCTTGAAAAGCATCGATGAGCAGTGTTATACTTCTTTTGAAAGCAGGTGTTTTTATGGAATTTAGGGTTTTATCGTATTTTCTAGCCGTAGCCAGAGAAGAAAACATCTCCAAAGCAGCGGAAATACTTCATATTACGCAGCCAACCCTGTCTCGGCAACTCTCTGAACTCGAAGAAGAACTTGACGTAAAGCTCTTTACTCGCGGCAAACGCAAGACTACCTTGACAGACGCCGGCCTTTTGCTAAAAAAACGAGCTGAAGAAATAACTGCTCTGACCGAAAAAACAAAACGTGAATTCCTTCAGCCCGATGCAATCATCGATGGCGATATTTATATCGGCTGCGCCGAAACGCATGCAATGCGGCGCCTGGCCCAAACCGCAAAAAAACTGCAAGCAGACTACCCCCACATACGCTATCACCTCTTCAGTGCTAAAGCGGATGACGTAACCGACCGCATTGATAAAGGCCTGCTCGATTTTGGTGTGCTCGTCGAACCATCTTCGATCAAAAAATATGATTTTATCAAACTTCCCGACACTGATTCATGGGGCTTGCTCATGCCTAAAGATTCTCCCTTATGTAATAAAAATCAGATTATGCCCGAGGATATCTGGCAGCTCCCTTTGATTATTTCACAGCAAGCACTTTCGACCCATGAACTCTATCATTGGCTCCAAAAAGAACACGATCAATTAAATATTATCGGTACTTACAATCTATTATTCAATGCGTCGCTCATGGTAGAAAGCGGCCTAGGTTACGCCCTATGTTTGGCGAATTTGATCCATACAGGTGCAAACAGCCAATTATGCTTTCGGCCCCTGCAGCCAAGGCTTTCCGCCCATGTTTACATGATATGGAAAAAACAGCAGTTTTTTTCAAAAGCCGCCGCTTTGTTTTTATCCGAACTAGAACAATCGATAACCATAAAATAAGAAACACTCTATAAAAGATAGCGCTTACTGGCTAACCATCTTTTATAGAGTGTTTTTTATTTACTATTAAGTTTTAAACATTTCCCCACAAAGTCACCAGTTTTCATGTACGAATACGTTGGAAATTCAAATAAAATCGGCTTTAAAACACCATAATCTATTTTTCCCTGTTCATTTAAAATGTTCTCATCTGCCAGTGTTGCCGTGATTTCTAAAATGAAATTATCAAATGTCTCTGTTTCATAATTATCAACGACCTTACACTCCATAACGAGTGGCGATTCTTCTAAGATAGGTGCACCACCATCGCCTCTATACCAGGCGAACGCCTCTGACTTGTCCGTTTTTGCCCCGCTGACACTTCCGACATAATCCGCTTTCGGCAGTAACGCCTCATCTACAATGCTGACAGAGAGAACCTTATTTTCCTTGATGCCTTTATTGGTATAATGATTTTTCATAGAACTCACCAACAAACGATTATGCCCCACGATTCCTACATGACCAGCGATGAGCCAATTCGCTTTTCCTTCAACCATAGCTCCGACAACGACAAGCGGTGTTGGATATAATCCGACGACCGATCCTATATTTTTCTTCATAATGACACTCCTTATTCTCAGCTAAATGAAATGTATCCAGCCTGTTTTGAATTCCACTGTAATCAGTATATTTCCTTAAGCTGACTTAAGGTCAAGGCTTTTTTCATTTCTTTTTAGCAAAAACATAAGTCTCGTACTACATGGTATTTCATCGTTTTTTTACTTGTTTTTGCAGCCAAACCTCTACATCTGCTGCCGAAAAAGATTTACCAATACATGAAAATATGTCTCGCACATCGGCTTTTTTGCTCAAACGCTTTGCATTTTTTTCAATAAAGCCCGAACCACCGCCACCATGTGTACAAAAAGGAATTAACACCTTAGACGAAAAATCACACATTTCCAGAAACGTCTGCACCGGTGGAGCTATCGTGCTCCACCAATTCGGTGTCCCCACAAATACAAAATCATATGAATCTATATGGTCTAGTTTATTTTTCAATGCTGGCCGAGTTCCATATTCCAATTCCTTTTGTACTTGATCGACGACCACCTGATACTCTGCCGAATATGGCTTTTCTGGCACAATTTCAAACAGATCACCTTGGGTTTTATCGGCAATCGCTTCTGCCAAAGCCCGCGTATTTCCCGAGTACGAATAATATGCAACCAAAATTTTCTCATTCATGACAAAATCTCCTCCCCCATTAAACAACAAAATCACTTTTAATAGTCAAAATGCCCTTAGATCTATTGTCTAAAGGCATTAAAAAAACTATTCAAATTACAAGATATTTGTCAATACTTTACCACCAACACCCCAATTGTCTGTGTTGTTTTCTTTGATCAATACATAAAAAGCTTCCTCTTTGATACCAAGTACCTGACTGGCACTCTTGGTGACTTCTCGAATGAGTTTTTCCTTTTGCTCCTTGCTTACAGCAGCGGCTTCGATTTTAATAAATGGCATATTCTATTCCTCCTGTTTGTTTTCTTTCCAATCTTTTACCAGCTGATCCGTTTTCGGTAAGCAAACATCATAATAATTATCCAATTTGAATTGAATCAGTTCTAAAAAATCCTGCAATTCTTTCATTCGAATTACCAAATCTTCTTTGACCTCTACTAAGATATCGCGTCGAGCTGACTTCGTATGTTCACCTTCAAAGGCCAATCTCATATACTCGATAATCGATTCCAAAGGTAATCCTGACTTTTTGAAACGCATGGCAAATTCAATCCAATGCAATGTCATATCATTGTAGTTGCGAATACCAGAAGCTGTACGCGGCACAGCCGGAATCAATCCGATTCTTTCATAATAACGCAAATTATCTACTGAAATCCCCGTTACTTCAGAAGCTTCCTTTATCGTCATAGGACCACCCACCTTTTCTTGAAATTAATCTCCTACATTGATTCTAAACCCTGAAGTTGACTTAAGGTCAATCTTTTTTATCCAGAAAATTTTTAGTTGTTGCATAGTGACAATGAAACCAAAAGTCTCTATAGAGCAATTCTTCGCCCCATAGAGACTTTTTCCTATCCACATAAAAATTTATTCATATGAATCATTATAAAAACCGAGTTTTAATACAAAATCTCTTTTCTTATTAGTTCCGTTCCAAATTAAATAGTTTGATCCCCAACCGACCAAACCTTCTTCTGGTTGCTTGTATCAGGCTTGTTTTGTGCCATTACTCCAACTAAAGCATGGGGGACATACCGTTCTTCTAAATAAAGGATTTCCTCAGCTGTAAGTCTTACATCTACCGCTTTTACCAAGGCATCTATATGATGAAGTTTTGTCGCACCGACGACGGGAGCGGCAACTTTTGTCAAAAGCCAAGCAATTGATATTTCCGTCATGGAAACATTATGCTGATCTGCCAGTTCAATAACACGGCGAATCACCACTTCATCTTGCTCTGCTGCCGCATCATATTTGAATCTTGCATAGCTATCCTCTTGCAATCTCTTTGAGCTTTCTCCTAAATGCCTGGATAAACGACCACTAGCTAAAGCGCTGTATGGTGTCATTGCAATGTCTTTTGTTTGGCAATACGGAACCATTTCACGTTCGTCCTCACGAAAAACCATATTATAGTGATTTTGTACGGAAATAAACTTCGCCCAGCCTCGGCGCTCTGCCAATGCATTGGCTTCTGCAAACTGCCAAGCAAAGCAATTTGCTATCCCGATATAACGAGTTTTTCCTGATTCCACAGCATTATTCAAGCCCTCCATCAGTTCCTCTAGTGGCGTATTATAATCCCACATATGATAAATGTATAAATCGATATAATCCATCCCAAGATTTTTTAAGCTTTTATCTATCATTTTAGCAATATGATCTTGCCCACTTATGTTCGCATCAATTTCAGACTTACTGCGCGGCAAAAATTTCGTCGCCACAACGACTTTGTCTCTATCAGAAAACTCACGTAGTGCCCGGCCTACATATTGCTCACTAGTTCCACTTTGATAAGCAATCGCTGTATCAAAAAAATTTATGCCTTGCTCTATTGCATGTTTAAGAATCTCTCTCGATTCGGGTTCCGCTAATGTCCAGCTATGCTGCCCGTGATTCGCATCACCAAAGCCCATGCAACCAAGACAAATTCTGGAAACTTCTAAATCTGATATGCCCAATTTTATATAATTCATTTCTTTCCCTCCCTATAGGTGTGAATCAAATTTAACCTTTATTGTTTATTATGATTTTCTGTGGTGCTTCCCCGTTCCAAAACACTCACGTGACCACATGTTTATAATATCTTTATAAACCCTTCACTTTATGTCATTTTCATTCTACGACCTTAACTTAAGTCAAGGTCAAGGACTATTTCAGTGAAATAAAAGAAAAGGCAAGAAATGACGTTTTGCCATCTCTTGCCTTTAACATGATTCAATATTTTTTTTAAATCTCAATCAGATTCTTTAGGTACGAACCACAAACCCTTGTTGTTTTCTTTCATATAGGCTTTGAATTCATCCGAATGATATGCTGCTGCGATATCTTTTGCCCACTGTGTATCTTTGTTTTTGTCCAAAACTACAAGTTGCAGCAATAAATGCGGCAAAATATCTTCGGTCAACAATGCCGTTGCCGGGTCTATTTTTGCGTTATAGACAATAGAACCGGTAATTACGATAAAATCAAAATCAGAGCGAACGGCTGGAATCGTCAACGATTTCATTTCGGTAAATTGCAAATGATATGGGTTTTCCACGATATCTTGTTGCGTGACCGTAGAGAGGTCTTTACCTTCAGCTAATTTTATCCAACCTGCTTTTTGTAATAAGGCATAGGCTCTTGATGTATTCGATGCATCGTTTGGAACTGCGATGCGCGCACCTTCTGTGATTTGGTTAAGCGCTGTTTTGGAACCTGCATATATTCCCGCCGGAACCGTTGGAATCGGTGTCACTGCCGCCAAATGCCCATTTTGTTTTTTATTGAAATCCTCTAAATAAGCAATATGCTGCTCTACGTTAAAATCGACTTCGCCTTCATTAAGAGCCACATCCGCTTGCAGTAAATCCGACATGTCCTTTGCCGTCACCTTGTATCCCTTTTTCTCCAAAATAGGTTTGATACCTTGTTCAAATAGTTCTGAATAAGGTCCCTGGGATTTACTGAAAACCAACTCTTTTTTCTCACTGCCTGCTGAGCCACTACTATTTCCACAGCCAGCTAATAAGGCTGTACCAAAAGCCATAAGCAATAAACCAATCGTAAATTTTTTCAATTTCATGATAAGAACACTCCTCTTTTCCATCCTTTTTCTATAAAGGCATCAATGATTTCGTATTTTTGCAGCAAAATAATTACCAAATGATTGAATGATTTGCACAAACAGCACTAAAATAATTACCGTAAACAACATCAAAGGAAAATTCAATCGTTCGTAGCCATATGTCAAAGCCAAATCGCCGACCCCGCCAGCACCGATGACACCTGCCATTGCCGTTGCACCAAGTAAACCTATCGTTCCCGTTGTAATCGATAAGATCAAAGAGCCTTTGGCTTCTGGTAGTAAAAAATGCCAAACGACCTCAAAATGAGATGCCCCCATAGCCTGGGCGGCTTCTACTATTCCATAATCCACCTCTAAAAGCGAATTTTCAAAAAGCCTCGTCAAGTACGGCGCAATAAAGATGACCAAAGGGACCAAAGCTGCTGTTGTGCCAACCCGGGTACCCACGATTTCCTTGGTTAAAGGCAAAATGAACACCATTAAAATAATGAATGGCACACTTCGTATGATATTGACGATCGTATTTAAAATAAAATAAACGTATTTGTTTTTCAAAATACCATTTTCATTGGTCAAAACCAAAATCACAGCCATAACCATGCCAAGCAATGTCCCAAGAGCTAATGAAACAAATACCATATAGATTGTCTGTTCCGCCGCTAACAAAATCTGCGCATTCGGCACGCCTAAGTCCATCATACAGTCACCTCCTGGCATTCGATTGACTGTTTCAAAACATAATCAATTGCACTTTGTATCTGTTGTTCGTCGCCAATGAATTGAACAATGAAAATCCCCAGGACTGTATGCTGCAGTTCATTGACCGAGGCAAATACAATGTTGGTCTCAACAGCAAATGTTTTATTGATGCGGCATAATATATTTTCCTGCACATCCTCACCTAAAAAGCGCAAAGAAAAAATCTTATGATGCCTCTGATCTTGCTTCAATACGGCAATGACGCTTTCCGGAATCTCATCGGCAATGACTGTTTTGACAAATTTCTTTGTCATTTCCTGCCGTGGATTACAAAAAACGTCTAACACCGACCCATGTTCAACCAACTTGCCCTGCTCCATAACCGCTACTTTATTACAGATACGTTGAATCACATGGATTTCATGCGTGACGATAAGAATCGTAATGTTCATTTCTCGATTGATTTTTTCCAATAAGCGTAAAATAGAATCGGTTGTTTCCGGATCTAACGCACTGGTTGCCTCATCACAAAGAAGAATCGATGGATTTGTCGCCAATGCTCTTGCGATACCGACCCTCTGTTTTTGCCCGCCGGATAACTGCGTTGGGTAAACGTTCCTTTTGTCTGTCAATTCAACAAAGGCAAGCAGTTCGCTGACCCGCTCCTCTATTTTCCCCTCATCCATATGGTTTAGGCGCAGTGGAATTGCTATATTATCATATACACTCTTGGAATTGAGCAAATTAAACTGTTGAAAAACCATGCCGATCTGCTTTCGAACTTGTCGAAGCTTCGAAAAAGAGAGCTGGTTGATATCCAGCCCATTGACTTCAATGCGTCCTGAGCTCGGACGTTCCAAGGCATTGACCATGCGCAGCAGCGTAGATTTTCCTGCACCACTGAACCCAATCACGCCAAATATATCTCCGTCTGCAATTTGCAGCGATACATTCTCAAGTGCATTTACTTTTTGTTTTTTTACCGTAAATTGCTTACTGACATCCATAAAATCAATCATTTTACCAACTCCTGCTCAAACCCGTTCTAAAGCTTGCTGTGCTAAAACTGCAAAATATGCTGCCGCTGGAAATAATGCTGCCGGATCCACTGCAAAATGAGGATTATGCCCGGGATAGGATTCTCCCGTTCCAACATGAATAAAGACCCCTTTGATTTTATCCATGTAGAAGGAAAAATCTTCTCCACCTAATGAATTTGGCGATTTTTCTACCGTAAGGTTCAATTTTTTCGCTTCGTCTGTTGCAAAAGAAACCCATTTCTCATCATTGATCGTCGCAGGCGGTCCACTGATCCAGTTCACTTCTGCTTTTGCACCATGTGCGCTGGCAATCGCATCCGCCATCGTACGCAAACGCTCTTCTACCTGGATCCGATCTTTGGGATCGAGGGTTCTGACTGTACCTTCAATATAAGCCGTTTCTGGAATTACATTCCACGTATTACCGCTGTCAAAATGGGTGACACTAATAAGTGATGGCGAAAACGGATCGATATTTCGACTGACAATAGATTGCACTGCGCTTACGAATGCAGAAGCCGTCACAATCGGGTCGATGCCATCTTGTGGATGCGCGGCATGCGTCCCTTTGCCCGAAAACGTTATGTTAAACTGATCCACAGCCGCCGTTACGGCACCTGTTTTTATCCCGACTACGCCGACCTTAAATGCCGATGAACTGTGTAATCCAAATATTGCCTGGACATCATCTAAAACACCCGTTTCTATAACTTTGACTGCCCCGCCGGGAGCTTCTTCTGCCGGCTGAAAAATGATACGGACCGTTCCCTTTAATTCCTTTTCACGTGATTTCAGAAGATATGCTGTGCCCAAAATTGTCGCTATATGAAAATCATGGCCGCAGGCATGCATTTTTCCTATGTTTTGCGATTTGTAAGCCAAATCTGTTTTTTCTTCGATTGGTAGAGCATCAATATCACAACGCACAGCTATAATTGGCTGCTCCCCAGTCCCCACTTCAGCAACCAATCCTGTTTTAAGTGGCAAATCAATAATTTTTATCCCAGCAGCAGTCAAATTTTCTTTGATATGCTTCGTCGTTTCATATTCTTCATAAGATAATTCCGGATGTTGATGAAACCAATAGAAATTTTCCTCGATTTTATTTTTTATCGCTTGTTTTTCCAATAAAAAACCCTTCTTCCTTACTATTCATGGTTGTTATATATGTTTTATTCAATACTACTGTATGTAGAAAAATTTGTCAAGTTGTAATGTCTTTATTG